>DHCMC07803__coassemble_547_pt1 | contig 71845 bp, 56 predicted proteins | sample DHCMC07803__metabat2_low_PE_051 | metagenome-assembled genome bin DHCMC07803 | reverse complement strand
TGGTGAAAGTTTCCGCGGAAAGAAACTGGAAACCGTCTCACTGCAAACTGGCAGGGTACCTACAGTTGAGCCGGCAGTAACGAAAGAATAACTAATCTATGAGTGCTGGGTTGTTGGCACTCTTTTTGTTTATTCTACTAGCTCTGGGGTTCGCCGACAAAAATTGGTTAAATACTCCCGACAAAATATGGTCGCGATCTCCCGGCTCCAACAAAGTAAAAGTGATTTTTAAATTTTTCTGTAACAATACTTTTTACTGGCTCCAAATATAATTCTCGATTAAATTACTCGAAAGCAACGAAAAAACCGGTCAACCATTCGGTTGACCGGTTTGGTGGTTGCGGGGACAGGACTTGAACCTGCGACCTCCGGGTTATGAGCGCATACTGATCCGTTTCTATACCTTAAAGATACGCTTTTCTTTAATTTTTGCGTTTCTTATGCGCCTTAAAGGTACGTTTTGCGTGGTTTTACCGCGATTCTGCCTTTATCTGTTACCACCTTAGTTACCACTTTCTAAAATTAAGAACAGCTCCTAATTTTTGTCTGTTACCCTCTGTTTCGGAAGAATTCGGCATATTGGGATTATCAAACTCTTCTACCATTTGGAGGGAAAATGAAAAATCAAGCAGCCAATAACGGCACTTTTATCCCGAAGCCCGGTTTTACTGTGGTGCAGAACAGTGTCGCCCGCGACTGGAACCTCAGCAGCGGCGCATTGGGGCTGTATACACGCATCCAAAGCTATATCACAATGGAGAACATTACCCTCACCAAAGGCAGCCTTATGGAGCGCGTGCCGGAGGGAGAATACGCCTTCAACACGGCATGGAACGAATTGAAAAGCAAGGGGTATTTGTTCATCCATGTGTATCCCGGTGAAAAGGGGCGCTTCGTCTATCAGTATGAACTGCGCCCCGACAACAGCGGATGGGACGGTGCCTACCTTTTCTACCACGACCGCAACGGCGATGTGAAAAGCACCAATCTGACACGAAACCAAACCGAAACCGCCGAACAGCCTGCTGAAAAAGCAGCCGCCGACCACCACCCCAATTACCACCCCGGTGGTAACCACCATAGTGGAAACCACTGCGGTGGAAACCGGGGCGGTAATATAAAACTTAATCATAAAGAAAAACTCATAAAAACTAATCTATCAATCTCTCCTGCGGCAGAGCCGCCTGAAAGCGGGGGAGAGATGGATGAAAATACTTTGGAAAACATAGTTCTGCCCGCACTGACAAAGTACAAGTCCATTCCGCAGGCGTATATGGCTAAGCCCGCCCTTATGCAGACGGCGATCCACTACCTGACCGGATACGACTTCCGTCAGCAGCATCCGTATCAAGCAAACGGCGTCACGGATGACGCCCGCCAAAGCGCATTTGGGCTGCTCAATACCTGCCTTACCGAGATGTGCTGTGCCACCGGCACACAGTCATATCGCGGCGCGCTTGTCACGGCCGATAAGGTGCTGGCTGAAATCAGCTACGCCAGCAACGGCTGCGAGGAGGACGGATTGGAGCCGTATGTGGAGGATGTGCTGGATACCTTTTTGCAGGCAATCACCACGCGGAAGGTCAAAAACCTGCCGCAGTACATGAAATCGCTTTTGTGGACAAGCTTTGCCACTTACAAGCTCAACACCATCAGCGGTATTACCGCGCCATACAAGGAGGTCAAAAATGTCTACGGATTACACTAACGTAAACGGGTACTTGGTTCCGTCGTTTGCCCTGCCCACAGGCAGCACACCGCCGTTGGGTAAATACAGTGCGATGCGGGCGCGCTTTCTTGACGAACATCGCCCCTTTGAACGCGACCAAATGCTGCTGGATGGTACGCTGGTACAGCACCTTGCCGGCATCGACAGCGAGGCACACAATCAGGTCGGTGCGCTGGTGCGCCGGCTTGCAGAACAGCGCGGCGTCACCGACGATCTTAAACGGCATCGCCCTCTGGAATGGGCGGCGCAGATGCAAGCTTTGCAGGCGCAAGCCGAGGAAATTGTGTGCTGCGAGTTGATTTATATTTAACTCTTTTTCAGAGGGCTGTTCCCGCATGGAAATGCGGGAACGTCCCCCGCGCAAGCACGGCATCTTGCCGTCATGACGGCAAAACGCCCACTTGTCAGGGGAATCCCCCTGAAACCCCGTCCCTCATTTTGTGACTTTTGATTCAAAAGAATATTGAAACCATGATATACAGAACCAAGAAAATCACAGTGCGGCTCACCGACAAAGAGTACGCCAAACTGCGCGAGATGAGCGAAACATCCGGCTTAAAAATGGAGCCTGTCATTCGGAAGTTGCTTGTCGGTTACGAGATTCGCCCGCGCCCTAATGCCACCTACATCAAGCTCATAAAGGAGCTGTCAGCGGTGGGAAATAACCTGAATCAGATTGCCCATCTTGCAAACGCAACCGGGAAAATTACAGAGGACCAGTGGAAAGAAACGCATCAGCTTCTGGAAAAGATATGGGATTTCTGTGCGTATGAACTTTGATTTCAAAAGATTATTTGAAAAACGCCCGACTTTATATTATACTGAAAGCACCGATATTTCGCGCAAAAGGTGGTCGGAACAGATGAATATGGAGAACCTGATCGGTGAAACAACCGAATATGACAAGAAAGCGGCGCTTGAAGTACGAAAGCCCAAAAGCTGGTGCAAGAGCGTAAGTGCTTTTGCGAACACGCTGGGCGGCGCGCTGATTTTCGGCATGGCGGATGACGGGCAGATCGTTGGGCTGAGCGAACCTCACAGCGATGCTGAGAAAATCAGCGAGATCATTAAGACGCGCATGGAGCCTATCCCGGAGTTTCGGCTGCGGTTTCACAGAACCGAGGACGGCAAAGTGCTGCTGATTCTTGACGTGTTCAAAGGCGAGGAAACGCCCTACTATTACTCCGGCGACGGCACCTTAGAGGCGTTTGTACGCATCGGAAATGAGAGCGTCAGGGCATCTGCCACCGAACTGAAACGCCTTGTTCTGCGCGGCAGAAACACCTCCTACGACTCTCAGATGACGCTTTACAGGGTGGAGGACTACGCCTTTTCCAAGCTGCGGGAGCGCTATAAGAAGTGGACGGGAAACAGTTTTGACAATAAAGACCTTGTTTCTTTCGGTCTGGCAGACGAGGGCGGCTTTTTGACAAATGCCGGTGCCCTGATTGCTGATGAAAGCCCGATCCGCTGGTCACGGTTGTTCTGCACACGCTGGAACGGGCTGGACAAAAGTGGCGGCACGATGGACGCGCTGGACGATGCAGAATACTCTGGCAGTGTGCTTTCTCTGATTGAAAACGGCGAGGCGTTCATCAAGCGCAACGCCCGCATGATGTGGCGCAAGACGCCCAACTCGCGGGAGGAACTGCCCGAATACGTTGAGCGCAGCTACCACGAGGCGCTTGTCAACGCGCTGGCGCACCGCGATTATCTCGTCTACGGCAGCGAGGTCCACATTGACATTTACGATGACCGCTTAGAGATTTACTCGCCGGGCGGTATGCCGGATGGGTCGATGATTCAAGACCGCGACCCGCTTACCGTGCCGTCCACTCGGCGCAACCCTGTGCTGGCCGATGTGTTCAACCGTCTGGGCTATATGGAGCGCAAGGGCAGCGGCTTTGGGAAAATTCTGAACGGCTACAAAGCGCAAATCAACTACACCGAAGATAAGCGCCCCACATTCCGTTCTGACCGATACCAGTTTACGGTCGTTATGCCGAACCTGAATTACGGTGTCCCCCAAGATGTCCCTCAACGTGTCCCCCAAGATGTCCCCCAAGATGATTTGGATGCCAAAATTCTGGCTTTAATCAAAAAAGATAACAAAATCAGCACCGAAAAACTCGGCATGGCACTGGGTGTCAGCTACAAAACCATCCGCCGCCACATCAAGGCGATGGGAAATGTCCGCTACATCGGTCGCGGCTTCAGCGGGCATTGGGAAGTTGACAATCAATCAAAAACGGGTATCTGACAGTGAAGCAGGAAATTTTCTAAGGCATCGCCGCACAATTCTCGCATTATAGACATGCGTGCGGCTAACAGGGAAAGATATAGGAAAACACCAACACCCCCAACGGGCTTTAGCTGCCCGTTGGGGGTGTTTACTCAGGTGGTTTTGGGTGTTGTTTTCAGGCAGAGTACCACTGCCAGCAAGCCGCTTAAAAGGCGCCCTGCCATCATTGGCAGGGCGTGTGCGGGGCTGAATTGCAGGGTAAATGCCAGAAAATCGCCGACGCTGTAAGCAGCTACTACGGCATAGGCCGTGTTTAGTGTAATGCCGCGTTCCTCCAGTGTATCAAGACTCAGCAACGTGGGGATGCAGTTGGCGGAGGTCACGACCAGACCGGTGATGGAGGCGGGCTCCAGCTGCAGCCGTGCGGCCAGCTTGGCCAGCGGTGCGGTCAACAGACGCTGTACAAAGGCGAAAAACGGCAGGATCCCGGCAAGAAACGCGCCGATACTGCATATAACCGGGTAGATTTCCGCCAAGGGGGTCAGCCCCTCCAGCAGCACAATACCGGTCGTTTCCTGCAAAACGGAGATGCAAAAGCCGAACAGAGTCAGACCGCGTACCGCCAGAGAGATGCCGTTGAAGATCGGGCCGATCACGCTGCTGCCGGATTTGAAAAGCAGCAGCAACAGGACCGCTACTGCCAGAACAGGCCAGGTGTTGTGCAGCAGAACCGACAAGGGGATGCCGCACAGCGCCCCGGTGAGCAGGCAGCCCACCGGCAGGACCAGAAAGCCGAGAAACAATCCGCGAACGGCGGCGGCTCGTTTGGTGCCTGTCAACCGGCCCAGCGCCAGTGGGATCGTACCGTTGATCGTGGCACCGAGAAAGGCCGCCACGATCAAACCGTTGTACAGCCCGGCGGACGGTTCCTGTGCGATTTGTGCGGCCAGCACGGCGCCGCCTGCATCGCAGCTTAAAAACAGTGAGGCAAACAGGGAAGGGTCACACCCCACGGCGGAAAACACCGGCGTGATAACAGGCGCCAGATGGGTCCCAAGCCAGGGTGCCAGTGCCATAAAACCGGTCATGAGCAGCAGCAGATCCACAACGGCGGCAAAGCCCTGCCGGAAGGCACTGCCCAACCCCAGCCGATCACCTAGCAATGTGTCCGCAGCACCCAGACAGAAAAAGACAGCAGATATCCACGCCATCGCTCTTACCCGCGGCCCGGCGTGTCTTCACTAAAGGGGCTGTTGACATAGTTGGCGCTCTTGGAGGAAACAAACTTCTCCATCGCGCGCTGCAGCGGATGCTTGTTCCAGCGGTCCAGATCATCCGTCAGGCGGCAGGCCGTCATCTGGAAGAAGGGCAGCCAGCACAGCGGGGTGATTTCCTCCGGCACATCCATAGGCACATACATAACATTGTGCTCGTCCTTGTAATCGGCGCAGCGCGTCAGCAGGAAGGCGTTATCCGTCACGATCTGGGTACCCTCAAAGATGCGGTGGATGCGCTCCGTGCCTTCGCCGCCGTCAATCAGAAATACGCTGTAGCGGGGGGTCATCTGGATGTTGGGACCGTGGATGTACTCCTCGACCTCATAGGCAGCGGTGGGGATGCTGACGGTCTCGCCGAATTTCAGTGCGCCCTCGCTTGCGGTGCCGAGGTTGGCACCCACGCCGCAGACATAGGCGTTGGTCATGCCGGACAGCTGACGGTAGTGTTCTTTAATAAAGGAAGGGGTCTGTGCCTGTACGGCGGCGTTGATGTCGGCGGCTTTCAGCAGCTGCTGCTTGACAGCCTCGCCCTCGGCAGCGGTTTTGATGCCCAGACGGACAGAAGCCTCCACGGCAAACAGCATAAAGAAAAGTGCCAGCGTGGTGACACCGCGGGTGACATAAGCGACTGTTTCGCGCCCGACACCGTAGTTGGCGACAACATCGCACACCTTGCCCAGGTCGCTGTTGACATCGCCGGTCAGGCCGATGCAGCGGCGGCCCTTTGCCTCAATGACCTTGATGGCGTCCAGCGCGTTCAGGCTGTAGCCGCTTTGGCTGACGACAACGACCATATCGGTCTCGCTGAAATCATTCTCGCTGGATACAAAATGAAACGGGGTGACGATCTTGACCTCGCACTTCAGATGGCGGCGGATAAACTGCCGCGCGCAGAGTGAGCCGTTGGAGGAAGAACCGCACGCAACGATCCAGATGTTCTTGTAGCCGCCGCTTACATACTCATCCACAAGGGGCTTTGTCAGCGCGGCGCTGTCGGCGACATTGTTGCGGATAAACTCCGGGCAGTCGGCAATGTAGTCCAGCATAGTCTTTTTGTGTTCCATAAAGCAGTCTCCTTCACATTTTGTCTAAATTTTTAACGCTCAATTTGTGTAAAACGTTAAAATCTTCGGGAAGTCCCCGAACTCTATTGACATTATAACACAACTTTGGTATATTGTCATTACAATATTATAAAATATTACAAAGATTTTAGAAAAAATTTCTGAAAATCAAGAAAAAATCTAAAAATCTTTGCAGCATATTACAAGGAGGAAAAACTTATGCCTGACATTTTGATGACAAGAATCGACAATCGCTTAGTACACGGGCAAGTCGGTGTGGCATGGACCACCGCTTTACCGGGTGTCAACCTTATTGTTGTGGCAGATGATCTGGTTGCTGCCGACCCGCTGCAGCAAAGCCTGATGACCGCCACCGCGAAAAGCTCCGGCTGCGGCATCCGGTTCTTTACGCTGGACAAGACCATTGCAGTCATTCACAAGGCATCCGCCAGCCAGCACATCTTCCTGGTCGTGCGCAACCCGCAGAGCGCCCGTAAGCTGGTGGAGGGCGGCGTTCCCATTGATAAACTGTGCATCGGCAATATGCATGTCGGTCCCGGCAAGGAAGTGACCGGCGATGTGCACGTTTATATGGACGAGAAGGATAAGGACGACCTTCGCGCCATCCGTGCCAAGGGTGTGGATGTCTACATCCAGATCGCACCCGGCGACCACAAGCTGGACTTTGAAAAGTAACCCAAGGTTCCGGCTCTGCAGAAGGGCTGCAGAGCAAAAAATATATTTTATAAAGAGGAGAGAAAATCTATGCAAATCACACTCGTGCAAGGTTTGCTGATTGCGCTGCTCGTTTTTATCTGCGCATTCGACAAACACATGGAAGCCTTTATGTGGTTCCGCCCGCTGGTCGTAGCGTTTTTCACAGGCATCATCCTCGGTGATGTACGGCTTGGTATGCAGGCAGGTGCCGTTGCGGAGCTTTCCTACCTGGGTCTGCTGACCGTTGGCGGCACCGTGCCGCCGGATCCCCTGTTTGCCGGTCTGATGACCACCGTGCTGGCGTACACCACCGGCTGCGATGTCAACACGGCGCTGGGTCTTGCCGTTCCGTTCGCACTGATCGGTCAGTGGATCAACACCGGCACCAACACCTTCTATGCCGGCTTCCTGCCGAAGATTGACAAATGCGCTGCCGCCGGTGACGAAAAAGGCATTGCCAAAGTAATGTATACCGGCTGGATCCTGTACGCCGCCATGTTTGCCCTTGCCGCGTTCCTGTCCACCTACGCATTGCAGAGCGGTATTTCCGCTTTTGTGGCAGCCTTCCCGGAATGGCTTGTCCACGGCTTTGAAGTTGCCGGTGGTCTGATGCCGGCTGTCGGCCTTGCCCTGCTGCTGGTCGTTATGCTCAAGAAGGAAAACGCAGCCTATCTGCTTGCCGGTTTTGTCATTATGGTCATTACCAACTGCCAGAACATCCTGCCCATTGCTGTTATTGCGGGCTGCATCGCCTATGTCAATTTCACCCGCGATATGGAGACTGCCAAGCTGACGGCTGCATCCGCTGCAACTGCCGCCCAGGAAGGAGATTTTGAAGATGGCATCTAACAAAATTACCAAAAAAGACCTCAACGAAATGGCCGTCCGTTCTATGGCGGAACAGTGCTGCTTCAGCTTTGAGCGTATGCAGGCCGTAGGCTTCTGCTACGGCATGACCAAGTGCTTCCGCAAGATCCACGGCGACAACAATGAGGAAATGGCCGCCGCGCTGAAAAACAACCTCGACTTCATCAACACCGAGCCGCACATGGCTGCTATCCTGCAGGGTCTGATTGTCTCCATGGAGGAGGCCGGTCAGGATCGCACAATGATCCACAGCCTGAAAACCGGTCTGTTCGGACCTCTGGCAGGCTTGGGCGATGCCATCTGGTGGTACACCGCCATGCCCATCATCGCCTCCATCTGCTGCTCTCTGGCATCGCAGAACAATGTTCTGGGCCCCATCTTCTACATTCTGTTCTGGGCATTGACCGCTATCTTCAGCCGCATCTGGTTCGTGCGTCTGGGCTATAATGCCGGTGTCAACTCCATCAAGTTCATCGGTGATAACGCCGCTTATATCAGCAAGGCTGCCGGTATTCTGGGCGTTATGGTCGTTGGCGGATTGATCCCCAGCTATGTATCCTTTGCTTTCCCCGAAACGCTTGTCATTTCCAGTGTTTCCGTGCAGGGCATCTTTGACTCCATCATGCCCAACATTCTGCCGCTGGGCTTTGTGTTCCTGCTCTACTGGCTGTTCAAGAAGAAAAATGTCAACACCATGAAGCTGATCCTGTTGGTCATTGCTTTGTCGGTTGCACTGTCCTTCCTGGGCATTATGTAAGCTTATCTGCGGCGGCTCGCGCCGGTTCAGCATTCCCCCGCGAGCCGCATTTTTTACAAACTATATTGTCATAACAAAATTACAAATGGAGGCTATTGTACCCATGAGCATGGTAAACTTTGACGAAAATCAGATCATTGCCAACGGCGCCAAGATCTACGACCAGCGCGTCAAGATCGAGGCGATCGCGGATTCGATTGTGGATAACGGGTTTGACCTGCTGCTGTTCACCAGCAGCGGCGGTTCTCAGGCAATGCTGGATCCGTTCGCCTTCTACATCCGCCACATGTCCCGCCTGCCGGTTGAAAATGTCCTGTCCGCCAGCCTTATGACCGGTGACTGCAACCGCATCACCGATAAGACCGTAGCGTTCCTGACCTCGAAGTCCGGCGATACCGCCGAGACCGTAAAGGCAGCCAGCTGGCTGAAAGCGCAGGGCGTGCGCCTGTTTGCCGCCGTCGGCAAGGAAAACTCCACGCTGGAATCCATCTGCGATGACACCATCGTCTACGGCGAGGGCCGCCCGCAGGAGCTGGTGTTCTACCTCCTGATTGGTCGCATCCTGTACCGCAGCGGAAACTTTGATGCCTATCCCCGCTTTGCGGATGAGCTGAAGAACCTTGCCTTTGCGCTGGCACAGGTACGCAAGCAGGCGGATGCCAAGTGCCTGAAATACGCGCAGGATTACTGCAAGGAACCGTATAATATCTGGATCGGCAGCGGTGATCTGTGGCCCACTGCGTACAGTTACAGCATGTGCGTGTTGGAGGAAAGTCAGTGGATCCGCACCAAGAGCGTTTCCAGCCCGGAATTCTTCCACGGCACACTGGAGCTGCTGGAGGACGATGTCTGCACCACGCTGCTGCTGACCGAGGGTCCCACCCGTGCACAGGACGAGCGCGTAAAGGAGTTTGCCGCCCGCCATACCAAAAAACTGACCTGCTTTGATACGAAGGAGTATGCACTGCCCGGCATCAGCGATGAGTTCCGCCCGTTGCTCAGCCCCGTTGTCATGGCGGCTGTTCTGCAGCGCATCAGCAAGAACATTGAGGTCATCACGGATCATTCTCTGGATATCCGCCGCTATTACAGAAAAGAGAGCTATTGAGTATGAAACTGATTGCATTAGGGGATAACGTAATAGACTATTACCACAATACACAGGAGTGCTTCCCCGGCGGCAATGCGGTAAACGTTGCAGTTCATGCTGCGCGGCTGGGGGCACAGGCCGAGTATCTCGGCTCCCTCGGCGATGACAAGATGGCACATATTGTGGAGAAAGCACTCCGGGAAAACGGCGTGGACATCAGCCATTGCCCCGTTTTGCAAGGGCGTACCACCAAGGTGTGCAGCTATGATGTGGTCAACGGGGAGCGCAGCTTTATCGAGGTCATCACCGGGGAAAGCTGGACCGGCCCGCTGCAGATCGGTGCGCAGGAGCTGGACGAGCTGAAAACCGCCGATCTGATCGTCAGCAGCTGCAACGCCAAAATGCCCGAACAGATGGCGGCTGTGCAGGCGCTGCCCGCTGTGTTTGCCTATGACTTCGGCGAAAAGGAAAAGTACCGCACCGATGCCTACTATGACGAGGTTTGCCACGGCATAGATCTGGCGATGCTTTCCTGCAAGCCGATGGACAGGGCTGCTTTTGCGGAATTGTGTGCGCCGCTGCATCGTCGCGGCGTGGTGCATGTGCTGGCTACAATGGGCGCAGCCGGGCAAATGTTGTCCGTACAAGGGAAAATCGTGGAAAAGACTACCCAAATGGTAGAGGCAAGTGATACAATGGGGGCAGGAGATTCTTTCCTCGCTGCCTTCCTCTGCTCGCTGTATACTGCGGGGTGGCAAAAAGCAAAGCCCATGCCGGAGCAAGCGCTTCTGGCAGCACTGGCTGCCGGGCAGCAGGTCTCGGCACGCAACTGTATGGCACAGGGCGGCTTTGGCTGTAAAGCGGAAATCTCCCAAGACGGCACCGAATAACAAGAAGGAGATTCCTTATCATGATCGAACTGAACGGAATACAGCTTGACAAAACCAGCGCAGTTCCTCTGTACGAGCAGCTGCGTAAGGCATTGCTGGAGGCTATCACCAGCGGAAAACTGTCGGCAGGGACAAAATTGCCGACAGAGGAGGAGCTGTGCGCCCAGTTCGGCATTTCACGCCCCGTTGCGCGGCAGGCTTACAATATGCTGATCGAAGAAGGCTTTGTGGAACGCATGCGGGGCCGCGGCACTTTTGTGCGCAGCCCCGATACCCGTGGCCGCTTCCTGAACAAGCAGCTGAGCTTTGCCGCCGAGATGGGGATTTTGAACCTGGAACACCGTACCGAGGTGCTGCGTGCAGAGTGGGTAAGCTATACCCCGGAACTGTTTGCACGGCTCAAGCTGGAACGCTGGGACCGCTGCTATCATCTTGTGCGTATGCGCTATGTCAGCGGAAAGCCCTTTGTTCTCGTGGAAAACTATGTGCCGGAATCTGTGTTTCCCGGTATTGATGCCTACGACTTTGCCCGGCGCTCGCTGTACGATGTCTTTGAAACCGTCTACCACGAGAGGATCATCAAATCGCGCCGTGTGCTGATGGCGCAGACCGCCAACGCCGAGTTTGCCAACCTGTTCGGCGTACACCGCGGTTCCCCCGTGCTGTATGTCGAAAACACGGTCATGGACCAGAACGACCGCCGAATCGACCTCAGTAAAGAGTATCTGGACGGTGTTACCCAGAAATTTGAATTTGAAGTTGTCAACCAATAAGCCGGGTCTGTGCGCCCGGTCTTGCTAAAGGAGTATAGTTTGCTATGGTAGGTGTAGTTGTGACCGGGCATGGCGGCTTTGCCGCCGGTATGACTGCCAATGTAAAAATGCTGGCAGGCAGTGATGCGGAAGTAAAGGCCGTGGATTTTGCCGACGGCATGGATGTGGAAGTGTTTGAAAAACAGCTGGCAGAGGCAATCGACAGCTATGCAGACTGCGAGGCTGTTCTGGTGCTGGCAGACATTGCCGGCGGTACGCCGTACAACCGCGCAGCAGGGCTTTCGATGACCCGCCCCAAGGTGCGTGTGATCTCCGGGCTGAACAGCAGTATGCTGATGGACCTGTGTATGCGCAATATCACCGGTGACGAATGCTCCGATGTGGATGCACTGGCTGCCGACATTATGCAGACCGGGCACGAAAACATCGGCAAGTTTGTGCTGGAGGTTCCCGCCCAGCCGCAGGAGGATGAGGACGGTATTTGAAGGGAGAAACGCCATGAAGCCGATCAAGGCAGTCATCTTTGATATGGACGGCGTGCTGATCGACAGTGAACCGGTCTACCTGCACCATCAGTATACGCACCTGAAACCGTTCTACCCGTGGATCACCCTGGAAAGCATGTACCCGTTGGTGGGCATTTCCGGGCAGGAATATACGCCCTTTATGGCGAAACTCTGCCGCCGCACCGACGATGCCGCATTCCGGCAGGAAATGGACGCCATGAACGCCGGCTGCCGGGTGTATTACCCGGACATTCTGCGCAAGGAGGTTCGCCCGCTGCTGCATGAATTAAAGCAGATGGGGCTTCAGGTAGCCCTTGCAAGCAGCAGCAGCCGGGAATGTATTGAGCAGGTCCTGACACAATGCGAGATTCGGGAACTGTTTGACTGCATCGTCAGCGGTCGCGAATTTACCCGCAGCAAGCCGGATCCTGAAATTTACCGTTTCACCATGGACAGGCTGGGGCGCAAGCCGGAGGAATGCCTGATCGTGGAGGACTCCACCTACGGTGTGCAGGCAGGTACGGCGGCGGGCGGCGTTGTGGCTGCCCTGCGGGACGAAAGATTCCCGTTTGACCAGCGGGCGGCGCAGCTGCATATCGACAGCCTTGCCGAGCTGCCTGCGCTGGCGGCGTGCGGCGGAAAAAGGATACGCGCAGCCTTCTTTGATGTGGACGGCACCCTGATTACCGTGGGCGGGCATCGGATGCCGCCCAGTGTAGCCCCTGCGTTGCAGGCTTTACAGCGCAGCGGTGTGCAGGTGTTTCTGTGTACCGGCCGCCATGCGCTGGAAATCGAGGAAGAAAATATGCTGCCCGGAATCGCGGTTGACGGTGCTGTTTATATGAACGGTCAGCTCTGCGAGCTGCAGGGGCAGATCGTGCGGGAAACGCCCATTCCTGCCGGGGACCTGTCGGCATTGAAGCGGTTTTTACAAAAAAAGAACTGCAGCTGCATTTTTCTTGAAAAAGACAGGATGTACGCCAACTGCGTGAACTCCCGCATGGAGGTCGAGCAGGCAAAAATCGGCACCGCCGTACCGGCTGTGCGTGACATCTCCGATTTGGAAAACCGCCGCATATATCAGGTCATCCCCTTCGTGAACGAGGAGGAGGAAGAAGAACTGCTGCGGCAGATGCCCCATTGCCGGACAAAGCGCTGGGGAGATGCCGTGGTGGATCTGATGAGCCGATCCGGCGGCAAGGAAAACGGTATCCGTGCCCTGTGTGCCGCAATCGGTATCACCACGGAGGAAACCATTGCCTTTGGAGATGCCGACAACGATTTGGAAATGCTGCAGCTGGCCGGTATCGGTGTGGCTATGGGCAATGCTCTGCCGCAGGTGCGCGCCTGTGCCGATATGGTCACAGACGCCGTGGAAAATGATGGCATCGCCCATGCACTTCAAAAATTAAAACTGATTGGATAAATCATAAAACGAGGAGCGCTTTCCCGCACGAAAGGCTCTTCGTTTTCCAAAAGGGGCAGTGTTCTATGATGAAAGAAAAAACGCAGACCCTGGTAACGGATCAGCTGTATAACTTGGTTGCGGGGTTTCTGTACGCCCTGAGCATCTGTTATTTTGCCAAGGGCGCGGACTTTGCACCCGGCGGGCTGTCGGGTCTTGCCTTGCTGGGCAACTATCTGTGGGGGTTCCCCATCGGCATCACAACGCTGGTGCTGAATGTGCCCCTGGTTCTGCTTGGTTTCCGCTTTGTGGGACGCGCCTTTCTGGGAAAAACCGTCATCAGTATGCTGTGGTGTACCTTTTTTCAGGATGTTGTCTTTGCAGACCAGCCCGGCTACGGCGGCGATCCGTTGCTGGCGGCCCTGTTTGCGGGTATCACATGGGGCGGCGCGTTGGCGCTTTTGTATATGCGGGGATCGTCCAGCGGCGGCACCGATTTCTTGACGATGTCGATCAAAGTGCTGCGCCCGCATCTGTCGGTCGGTGTTGTGACCGGTGCGATAGACCTTGTGGTCATCCTGTTAGGTTGGCCTGTGTTTGGCTCTGTCGATGCCGTTTTGTACGGTCTTGTCACAACGGCGGTTACCTCGCTGGTTATCGACAAAATTATGTACGGCAGCAATGCCGGCAAAATGCTGACGATCATCACTACCAAGGGGCAGGAAATTGCGGACGAAATTTCCCGCCAATGTGAGCGCGGCTCAACGATGGTCAAAGCGGTGGGCACATACACCGGTACGGAACGGCAGATGCTGCTCTGCGTCTGTGCCAGACCGCAGGTGTACCGCATCCGGATGGCGGCTTACCGCATTGACCCCGGCTGTATGGTCATGGTGACAGAAACCGGCGAGGTTTACGGCGAGGGCTTCGTTGACCCCGGTAAAACAGCATCGTTTTTGTAAAGGCTGCTGCCGCACACGAAAAGAAAGGAAGGCTTTGTTATGAATCCTATTACGCCTGCCGAATTGGCAGCTTATTTTGACCATACCCAGCTGCGCGCCTATGCGCAGCGCGGGGATTTTGAAAAGCTCTGTGCAGAGGCTCGCGAGTACGGCTTCGCCATGGTGGCGATCAATCCGGCTCCCGTTTCCCTGTGCAAGGATCTGTTGGCGGGAACATCGGTCCATGTGGGCGCGGCGGTTGGTTTCCCCCTGGGGCAGAGTACGCCCCAGGTCAAGAAATACGAAACCGTAGATGCGATCGCCAATGGCGCGGATGAGATCGATTATGTTATCAATATTACGCAGCTGAAAGAGAAAAACTACGATTTCATTGAGCATGAGATGGCCGGCATTGTAGAAGAATGTCGCGGTGCAGGGGTGATTTCGAAGGTGATTTTTGAGAACTGCTACCTGACCGAGGAGGAAAAGCGCGCACTGTGTTCCATCGCGCGGGAGGTCCGCCCGGATTTCATAAAGACGTCCACGGGCTTTGGCACCGGCGGCGCAACCTTTGAGGATGTGGCACTGATGAAAAAATGCGTCGGCGACGAGGTAAAGATCAAGGCGGCCGGCGGCATCCGCACTTTGGATACCGCTTTGCGCATGATCGAGCTGGGGGTATCCCGCATCGGCTCCACAGCCAGCGTAAGCATTGTAGAAGAACTGAAACACAGGCTATAAAAAGCGCCGAGGATGCCCGGAACGGTCTGAACTGCAGAAAGCAAATAAGCACCACTAAGTTTAACTTGGTGGTGCTTATTGTTTTATTGACTTTCTTTTTTGGCTTTATAACATTCTGTAATATAATCCAGCAGCGCCATATTTTTCAGGCGATAGGTGGCTTCCTCTATAGAGCCTGCAGTATCTTCCAGATACAACCAGCTTTCACCTTCAGGTATAGAACTTTCGTCCATACGTCCGTCCAAAATTTCTTTCCATAGCTCACGTTTTTCTTTAATTTCTGCGCCCATTTCTCTAGGAACCGCATAACGGCTGCATAGAAAGCGTTCTGCTGTCAAATTAACACCATCATCCCAAGTGATTTTGTCCAGCAGTTGCTTAACTGTATGGAGCGTATCTGTTGCGGTTTTCGAAAATTCATTTTTGGGGAATTTCAAGCTGACGCTTTCGTCAACCTCGACGATTTCCATACTGCCAAATTGCAGCTGCATATTCAGCAGCAACGTGGCAATTCCCTCTGGGGTGCAGGTGTCGATAGGAAACAGCATTTGCATCGGAACATCTAACGTTTGTGCGATTTTTTTCAAATTCTCCTGCCGGGGCATTTTCAGACCATATTCATAATGCCGCCACAGGGTCGCATTGATTCCTGTTTTTTCTGCGGCTTCCTCCTGCGTCATTTCTCGGTAAAGGCGCAACCGTTTGATACGGTTGCCCAAAATCTTCTTCTGTTCTTGAAAACTGATCGGTGTCTTATCTGCAGAGTGAGAGTAGTTTCCGAATTCATCACGCATCAACGTAAAATCTCTATCACTCACAGTTGTCCAACGCATTGACATACCTTTACCCTCCGCCTCGGTTCTGTACTTTTAAGGAACAACCTCATTATAACAAACTTTTGCTATCTATACAAGAGCGAGAATTTTCTTGTGTTTTCCTTAAAATATTTCTGTAAAAACGATTGACAGTAACTTAAAAGTACTATATAATTCAGATGTAGCATATGTAACTTAAAAGTACATTTGCATAGCGTCTTGATAATCCAATATGCCAAAACTTCCGAAACAGCTTTCGCATCTGTAAAACGCGAGAAAGGACCTCTTTTATGAACCGTATCCGTACCATTCAAGGCGCAGCCGATGAACTGCGCAAACGTGATCCCGGCTGTGCCATCAGCGCACACAACATCCGTCAGCTGGTGCTGCACAAGGAAATCCCCAGCCGTAAAGCCGGGTCAAAGTATCTGGTGGCGTTGGACGATGTAGAACGCTATTTCGGACTTACCATCGACGAAAACAAACCGAACCATGGCATCGGTTGAGAAACGCTACAATAAGGCTGGAACCCTTATTTCTTTTCGTATCCACGTTTTTCACGGGAGGGATGAATTCGGCAAGCAACTCCCGCCTTTTATCAAAACGGTCCGTGTTCCGCCCGAATTGAACGCGCGGCAGATCGAAACGCTGATCCAGCGCGAAACCGTCCATTTTGAGGAAGAGTGCGAGCTTATCACAGCCCGTGAAAAAGAAGAAGCGGCAAAAGCCGCCGAACCGAAATGCATCTCGTTCGAGGATTTTGCCGTTAAGGTTATGGAAATTAAGGAACGCACCGGCAAGGAGAAAAGCACCCTCGCACGATATCAGGATATGCTGGATTCCCGCATCAATCCGTACTTAGGCAAGACGCCCGTGGACGAAATCACCGGCGATATGCTGGACGATTTCTACGCCATGCTGCTCAAGCCGGGGCAGAACAAGAAAACCGGCGGCGGACTTTCCCGCAAAACAGTGTTGGAACATCACCATGTTATCTCCACCATTATGGAACACGCCATCCGCAAGCATCTGATTGCGTTCAACCCCTGCCGTGATGCCACGCCGCCTGTGGCAGACCCGCCGATGCCGAACTACTACCAGCCCGCCGACTTGGCGCTGATCCGTCAGGCGCTGGAGAACGAGAGCGTCAAGTGGTACACGTTGATCCACGTGCTGATGCTCTACGGCATCCGGCGCGGGGAGTGCGCCGGCATTAAGCTAAGTGCCGTAGACCTGAGGGGCAAGACCATCACCATCTGTTCCTGCGTCATGTACGACCCCAAGAACGGTGTGTACGAGAAGCCTTACCCCAAAAAGCGCAAGCCGCGCCAGCTGCCGATTACCCCGCAGATGGACGAAATCCTGCGCCGCTACCTAAAATGGCGCGGCGAACAGCCGGAATGGTACGGGGATCTCTGGCAGGAAAGCGGCTACTTGTTTACCAATGAGTACGGGGGACCTATGAATCCGGACAACATTACACAGTATCTGAACCGTATGGGGGACAGGCTGCAAAAGGAAAACCCGAATTTTCCCCACCTGAACCCCCACGCCTTCCGCCATGCGGTGGCATCCATCCTTGTGGCGAACGGTACTGACATTGTGACGACAGCTGCCTTTATCGGTGACAAACCCGCCACCGTTTCCGAGCGCTATGCCCACATCATCGACTCCGCCAAAATCAGGGCGGGGGACACCCTGAGCAGCGTGATTTTCGGAGATGGTAACAAATGAGTTACCACTTTGTTACCACTTTTCTTTTTTTGCGGCCTGCAAAAGAAAAAGAACGGCAAAACTTGACGTTTTACCGTTCTTTTAGTGGTTGCGGGGACAGGACTTGAACCTGCGACCTCCGGGTTATGAGAAATCAACGATATATCGTTATTTATGATATTTTGTGCCATTTGGTAGGCAATCGTCCCATAACGCAAGGTCTATTTTGTGTAAATCATACTACATTGTTCCCCTGTGTGTCAAGCGTTATTTTCCGTTTTGGGGGCAGTTTTGGGGGCAAAGATAAACTAGAACCTACGCGCAACCGCGCCAGCTAAAAGCTATATTCAGATCTCTTACAAAAAAGATCTTATCTCCACTAAATCGCAAAGAATTTGGCAATCATATTTTCCACTCCATTCCATGGCACCTCCTACGTTTTGAGGGCGGTTTGGGGGCCAAATACTTTGCACACAAATCATACGCCTTATTTCTTATTAAATCGGGCAGGCTTCCCCTTTTTCCAAGGAGATTCAAGTCCATCAATATGCTCAAAAAGGTCCGGACGAATTTGTGCATCCATAGGATCCAAAATAAAATCTATTCCCTCACGGCGCGCCAATTTTGCCGCTGGAACAAAATCGCTATCTCCAGCTATAAGTATAATTTGATCGACTTGCTTTTTATACGCCAACGATGAAATATCAATACCAATTCGCATGTCTACGCCTTTTTGCGGAGAAATGAACATAAAATCGCGTTCTGTTATGTCAGAGAGCTTCTTTTTCCCAACAAATAGCTCTTTTGTAACCTCAGGCTTTAGATTATAACACGGTGTTCCTGCCAATTGTCCCAAGCGCAGCGCAAATTTTCTGCGCTTTTTCAATTCCTCAAGGAACAAATTGGTCCATGTAAAAGTTTCAGATTGTTCCAGCCTTATATTCTGTTTTGTCAAAGGATGAAATACTGAACGGTTTGTAATTGGAGAGCAATCATAATAAAAGATTCTATATAGAATTCGCTTTTCACCACCATCTTTCAGATGGATATGAGTATGACAATATGCTTGTAATTCGTCTGCTCTCTCTTCTGCTGTTAATGTCCCCCACAAATAGTGAGCACGTTTTCTATAGAATCCTCCATCAACAAGTATCGCCGTGCGAATCATCAATTTCACTTCCTTGCTTGATTGCCAATACATAATATAAAAGGCCCAGGGATTCAGCTTGCCCCGTATCGATGGGGAGCTTACTACCAAGGGCCAGTTTAACTACTTGCTAGGTTTTAAATACTTATAACCTAGTTCTAATATTATATGTTGCCGCTGGCCAAATGTCAACCACTTAGACGCCGAATTTCATTTATTAATTTTTTAGTAACAATCTCAAAATTTTTATTCATGATCCAAGCGTATCAGTTCTTTTTCGATACTACTTCTAATGCTGAAAAATCTGGGAAGAACTTCATCAAGATTAAATTCAGAGATTGGAACATCTTGGATTCCCTCTAGTGCTTGGTTTAGAGAATCTAACTGTTTCTCTAGCACTTTAATTTTGTATTCCTTGTCGGCAGAATCGGAAGCACTTAGTAAGCAACGCTCCCCTTCCGATGTGGCATGAATCAATTTTTTTATATTTTCGTTTGCTCGAACGAAATCATAAGAGAATTTATTTTTTCTAAGGCTTTCTTTTTCAACCTTATTTAAGCGCTCTGATATTTGGTCTAAAGATGCGCCTATTATAGATAACTGAAGAGATATTTTATCTGTGCTAGACATCGAAGATGCACTTTTAATAGGAGCTGCATTTAGTTTATACGCGCTAAGTACAGAATACTTTTGCAACGACGAATACGTCTCCTTGATGGAACGTGCAATTTTATCCTGATCTTCTAGGATTTCATCGTAAATTCTACCACTTCGATAGCTGATGGTTGTTATATTAGCAATATCGAATATACCTCGTGTTCCTTCCTCTTGAACAAAAAGCACCGGTTTGTCAAAAGCGTGCCGAAGCCCCAACTCATATAGTACATTTGGATTTCTAGTACTCAAATCACAAAGCACCATTGGGGCCTTCACAAGGCGCTCTATTATTCTATTTTGAATTGTGTTGCTAACACAATCCTCATCTACCCTAATGCGGTTCAAATCCCGCTTTTTTAGTTGCAGGTTCAAACAGCTGATCATATATCTTTTTAAAATGGTCACTTTCGTAACCATCTGGAGTCGTAAACGGCATGATGACAAAACATTCCTCGGTAGTTGGCATATGATCACGTCCTTTTAGTTTAATGATACCAAAATAATTTTGACGTGACAATACCTCTCGTAAAATTGTCGAAGCGTTCAAGTTTCTCACCATCACCCCATAATTTATTGACCGCTTTAATAATACCACAATAATCGCTTAGATTAATGAGCTTCCTGTCGATTCGAAACATTCTATTTCATTCACTTAACAACCAGCATTTTTCACTATAACTATTTGGAGTCCCACTCTTTTTACAAAACCACAAATCATGCTATAATCTCTCCTGCATGTCAAAAAAAGGAGGTTTATAGCAACATGCGATATTCTGAAACAGTGCATCAGGAGGCTTATCAGCTCTTCCTGCAAGGGTACGCCTGCCGGCAGATCAGTGAAACCTGCCACGTTCCCTTGCCGACCATCTACCTGTGGCAACGCCGCTGGCGGGAAAAGTGGCAACTCTACGTCCGGCACCGACGGGGCCGGACACTGACGCAGCTGCAGGATGAAACCGGCATCACCGACAAGCCCCTGCGCGCATGGTTCCGCGCTTTCGACGCCCAGCTGTCCTGTCCCGACAACCAGGACCTGCTGCGGCTGCAGGAAGAGCTCCGTGTGCTGCAGGAGCAGCACCGACAAACCACCGCAGAGCTGGAGGCTGTGCGCACCATCGTGCAGCAGGCTCTGCCGGAGTTCACCCGCTTTCAGGCCGCTTGCCGCTGGATTCCCGTCTATGGTCCCAACCTGACCTGCCGGCTTTTCAGCATCCGCAAATCCAACTTCTACTACCGCACCCAGCGTCGCCCCGCCAAAACCCAGAACCAGCAGCGGGACGAGGTGCTGCGCCCGCTGGTGGAAAAGCTCTACCTGCGTTCCGGCAAGCGGATCTCCGCCGAGGCAATCCGGCAGAAGCTGCTGGACCAGGGAATCTCCATCAGCAAGCGAAAGGTTCTTTCCTTCCTGCGGGAATGGAAGGCAGACAAGGGAACCACTTCTGCCCGTATGTCTGCGGCAGCGGCCCGGCGCCGCTTCTGTCATCTCAATCTGTTGGACCGCCAGTTCAATCCGGAGGCCCCGAACAAGGCCTGGGTCAGCGACATCACCGAGCTGCACTATGCCGGCGGCAAGCTCTACCTGTGCGTTGTGCTGGACTTATTCTCCCGCAGGGTCCTGGCAGCCAGGGCCTCCTGCCAGAATGACACCGCCCTGGTGGCCCGGACCTTTGAGACCGCCTTTCTCCGGAGAGGACGGCCCCGCGGGCTGCTCTTTCACAGCGACCAGGGCCGGCAATACACCTCGGATTACTTCCGGGAATTGCTGGAGGAGTTCAGTGTCCGGCAGTCCTTTTCGGCTCCCGGCGTCCCCTATGACAACGCCGTCATGGAATCCTTTTTTGCCAGCCTGAAGAAAGAAGAATACCACCGGTATTTCTATAAAAGCATCGGCGCACTGTTGGATTCCGTGCGGCAGTACCTGCTCTTTTACAACCGGCAGCGCCCCCACAGTCGGTTGGGATACCGAACACCGGAGGAGATGGAACAGCTGTATAAAACGAAACAGGCGGCCAGTACATTGACTGACCGCCTGCTCCCTGCCGACAACCTATAAAACATTAAATCCGGCTCTGTATTGTAGAATAAAAAATTCCACAATATGGAGCCGGATCAGTGGTTGCGGGGACAGGACTTGAACCTGCGACCTCCGGGTTATGAGCCCGACGAGCTACCATCTGCTCTACCCCGCGATATTCAGGCATCCCGCGTTGGGGTGCTAGATTATAATAGCACAAGACGGGGTGCCTGTCAAGGGATTTTCGCAAAAAACTTTTTGTATTTCACAGGGCCGGCCCGGCCGCAGCCTGCGGTCAGGACAGTTCAAACATGCCGTTGTACAGCTGGTAATACTCGCCCTTTTGGGCCAGCAGTTCCTCGTGGGTGCCGCGTTCCACGATGTGCCCGTGTTCCAGCACGATGATGGCGTCGGCGTTGCGCACGGTGGACAGCCGGTGGGCGATGACGAACACCGTGCGGCCTTCCATCAGGCGGTCCATGCCCTTCTCGATCAGGGCCTCGGTGCGGGTGTCGATGCTGGACGTGGCTTCGTCCAGGATCAGCACCGGCGGGTCGGCCACGGCGGCCCGGGCGATGGCCAGCAGCTGGCGCTGGCCCTGGCTCAGGTTGGCGCCGTCGGCGGTGACCATCGTTTCGTACCCCTGGGGCAGACGGCGGATGAAGGAGTCGGCGTTGGCGATGCGGGCCGCGCGCTCGATCTCCTCCCGGGTGGCGTCCAGCTTGCCGAAGCGGATGTTGTCCGCCACGGTCCCGGTGAAGAGGTGGGTGTCCTGCAGCACCACGCCCAGGCTGCGGCGCAGCGCGTCCTTGCGGATGAGCCGCACGTCGATGCCGTCGTAGGTGATGGAACCCGCCGTCACATCATAGAAGCGGTTGATAAGGTTGGTGATGGTGGTCTTGCCCGCGCCGGTGGAACCCACGAAGGCGATCTTCTGCCCCGGCTTGGCGTACAGCGAAAGCCCCTGCAGGATCAGGTGGTCCCGCACGTAGCCGAAGTCCACGTTATGGAAGCGCACGTCGCCGCGCAGCGGCACGGCGGGCACCTCGGGGCGGCTGCGGTCGCACCAGGCCCAGCGGCCGGCGGGCTCCTCCCCGGGGGCCTTTTCCAGCCGGCCCGCCGGCACATCCTGCACGGCGACCAGGTCCACGGTGCCCTCATCCACTTCGGCATCCTCGTCCATGGCGGCGAAGATGCGCTCGGCGCCCGCCAGTGCCGCCAGCAGGAAGTTGCCCTGCTGGGTGAACTGGTTGATGGGCATGGTGGTCTGGCGCACGAACACCAGGTAACTGGCCAGGCTGCCCAGGTCGGTCCAGCCCTTCATGACCATCAGGCCGCCGAGCACCGCAATGACCGCATAGTTCAGGTAGCCGATGCTGACCACCGCCGGGATCATGGTGGCGGCGTAGCTCTGGGCGCCGGTACCGGCCCGGCGCAGTTTTTCGTTGCGGAGCGCAAAGCCCTGCAGGTCGGCCTGCTGGTGGTTGAACACCTTGACGACTTTCTGCCCGGCGATCATCTCCTCGATGTAGGCGTCCAGTTCGCCCAGGCAGCCCTGCTGGCGCGCATAGTAGACACGGCTGCGCCGGGTGCTGAAATCAATATACCAGAACATGGCCGCGTAGCCCACCAGCACCACCAGCGAGAGCCGCCAGTTGAGGATGAACAGCACGACCAGCGTGCCCGCCACCTGGATGAAGGTCTGGATGACCAGCGCGAAGCTGTTGTTCAGCGCGTCGGAGACGGTGTCCACATCGTTGGTGAACAGGCTCATCAGGTCGCCCTTGCGGTTGGTGTCGAAGAACTGCAGCGGCAGCGTCTGGAGGCGGGCGAAAAGGTCGCCGCGGATCTCCCGCAGGATCTTCTGCGCCGCGCGCACCATGATCTGGCTGTACCCCAGCGTACAGAGGGCCCCCACCAGGTAGACGGCCGCCGTGACGCCCACGCCCCGGGCCAGGTTGGCGAGGGTACCGTCCTCCAGCAAGCCGTTGACCACCGGGCGGATCATATAGGTCCCCAGCAGGGAGGCCAGGGCGCTGGCCGAGGCCAGCACGGCCACCAGCCCCAGCAGCAGGCGGTGGCGGCCCAGGTAGCGGCCCAGGCAGTGCAGGGTATACCGCAGGTTCTGCGGGCGGCGCCCGCCGGTGATCCGCATCATGACACGCCGCCCCCTTTCATCTGGGAATAGTAGATCTCCTGATAGATGCTGTCGCGGGCCAGCAGTTCGTCGTGGGTGCCCACGGCGTGCAGGCGGCCGTCGTCCAGAATGACGATCATATCGGCGCTCTGCACCGAACTGATGCGCTGGGCAATGATGATCTTGGTCACGCCGTCAAGTTCCGCCAGGGCGCGGCGGATGCCGGATTCGGTAGCGGTATCCACCGCGCTGGTGGAATCGTCGAAGATCAGCACCTTGGGCTGTTTGAGCAGCGTGCGGGCGATGCACAGCCGCTGTTTCTGCCCGCCGGAAACGTTGACGCCGCCCTGGCCGAGATCCGTGTCCAGCCCGTCGGGCATGCGGCGCAGGAATTCATCGGCGTGGGCCGCGCGGCAGGCCGCCCACAGTTCCCCGTCGGTGGCGTCGGGCTTGCCCCACTTGAGGTTGTCCCGGATGGTGCCCGAGAACAGCAGGTTTTTCTGCAGCACGATGCCCACGGCGTCCCGCAGGGCTGCCAGGTCGTAGTCCCGCACGTCCCGGCCGCCCACCCGGACGGTGCCCTCGGTCGCGTCGTAGAGGCGGGGGATCAGCTGCACCAGGGTGGTCTTGGCGGAGCCGGTGCCGCCGATGACGCCCACGGTGGCCCCCGCCGGGATGTGCAGCGTGATGCCGGACAGGGCGTTCTTCTGCGCCTGCCGGTTGTACTTGAAGCTGACGTTCTCGAAGTCGATGGCGCCGTCGGGGATCTGGGTGACCGGGTGGGCGGCGTCGGCCAGGTCGGGCTGTTCGGTGAGCACTTCCCGGATGCGGCGGGCGCTGGCCAGGGAGCGGGTCATCTGCAGGAACACGCCGGAGAACATCATGACCGAGTTGAGCACCTGCAGCACGTAACTGAGGAAGCCCGTCAGCTGGCCCACCTGCATGGTGCCGTTCAGGATGAAGGTGCCGCCGAACCACATGATGCAGAGGATCACCGTGTACATGACCGCCTGAAAGACCGGGGTGTTGAGCACCGCGTGGCGGAAGGTCTCGGTGCTGGCGTCGCAGAGTTCGCCGTTGACGGCGTCGAACTGTTCATTCTCCCATTCGCCGCGCACGAAGGCCTTGATAGCGCGGATGCCGGTCAGGGATTCCTGGATGCGGCCGTTCAGGCGGTCCACCGCCCGCTGCTGGCGGCCGTAGAGGGGGGCCACCCGGCTGACGATCCACCCCAGCATCAGGCCCAGCACCGGCGCGGCCACCAGGAAGATCACGGTGAGGCGCGGGCTGAGCAGGAACGCCATGCACAGGCCCATGCAGAGCATGACCGGGCTGCGCACCAGCGGCCGCAGGCCGGTGTTGACGGCGTTGAGCAGCACGGTGGCGTCGGTGGTCATGCGGGTGACCAGCGACGCGCTCGAGAAGCGGTCCAGGTTGGCGAAATCGAATTTTTCCACCGCCGCATACTCAGCCTTGCGCAGTTCCGCCGCGAAGCCGTTGGCGTAGCGGGCGGCAAAACGGGCGTACAGCAGGCCGGTGACCAGCGCCAGCGCGGCGCAGAGCGCCATCAGGCCGCCCTGCTGCAAGATGATGCCCATATCCCGGGCGGGCACGCCCTCGTCGATCAGGGTGGCCATCAGCGTCGGGATGACCATTTCAAACCCGCACTCCACCACGATCAGGGCCACCGCCGCGATCAGATCCCGGTGATACGGCCTGCCGTAGCGGAAGATCAGCCGCAGATCCTGCATATGTACTCCCTCCTCCTGTACTTTCTTGGAAGAAAGTACCAAAGAACTTTTAACCAAAATCGCACATACGTGCGATTTTTATTAGAGTTTCTTTGGTTCGCCTTTGCAAAGAAAGAACCTCAATGTTTCTTGTCGGGCAATTGGCTGGCCACGATGGCCGCAAACATCAGCGCGCAGCCCGCCAGTTCGGGGGGCGTCAGCGTCTGGCCCAGGATCAACCAGCCCGCCAGCGCGCTGAACACGCTTTCCAGGCACATGGCCAGGCTGGCGATGGTGGGGTCCAGTTCCTTCTGGCCCACGATCTGCAGCGTATAGGCCACGCCGCTGGACATGACGCCGCAGTACAGCACCGACACCGCCGCCCCCTGGAACTGGGCCAGGGTGGGCTGCTCAAAGAGGAACATGCAGACGGTGGACAGCACCGACACCACCAGGAACTGTACGAAACTGAGCTGGATGCCGTCCAGCCGGGGGCTGAAACGGTTCACCAGCAGGATCTGCAGCGTAAAGAGGAACGCACAGACCAGCAGCTGCCATTCGCCGCCGGTCAGGCTCAGGGTATCCCGCCCGGCCAGGCAGAGCAGGTACAGCCCCGCCACGCTGGCCGCCACGCAGCACCACAGCTTGACGCCGGGCCGCCGCCCCAGAAAAACGCCGCACACCGGCACCAGCACCACATACAGGGCCGTCATGAACCCCGCCTTGGCGGTGCTGGTGGTGCCAATGCCCATTTGCTGGGCGGCCGAAGCCGCAAAAAGCGCCGCGCCGCACAGGGCCCCGCCCACCGCCAGCGTTTTGCCGTGGAGCCAGAACGGCAGGCGCTGGCCGCGGCGCTGCTGGCCGCGGCGGCGCACGGCCAGCAGCCCCAGCAGAAACACGCAGGCCAGCCAGCTGCGGCTGGCCAGAAAGGTATACGGCCCCATGTAGCTGCTGCCCACGCTCTGGGCCACAAAGGCGGTGCCCCAGATCAGCGCGCAGCCCACCAGCATCAGGGTGTTGCGCAGTTGTTTTTGGTTGGTCTTTTCCATACTTCCTCCCCTTGGCGGCAAAACTGCCCGCGCCGCCGCAGGGGGCAGCGCGGGCAGCGTCGTGGACGCCGGTTTATTCCTCTTCGATGGCAGTCAGTTCCTCGCTGCCCAGGCCCTGCACTTTGAGCCCGCCGGTGACATAGAAACTGCTGGAATCGTAGCTGATGTTGACCTTGTACTGTTTGCCGGGGGTCAGGCCGGTGATGGTGTAGCTGTAGTTGGTGCCGTCGGTGGGGTAGTAGATGGTGGACCCGGTCACATAGCTGGTGGTGGTGGAATCATCGGAAAGCTGCCACAGCGCCACCTTGAACGTCTGGTAATTTTCGTTGGTGGATTCGGTGGTCGCATAGCCGGTGACGGTGATGCTGTCCGACGCCGCCACGAAATAATCGGTGTTGCGGTTCTGGATGCCGTTGAAGGCCACATACATCGTGTCCCCTTCCACCTGGGTGACCAGCTTGCCCTCGCTGGTGTCCATGCTTTCGGGGAAGGTCACGTCGCCGCCGGCCTGGGCCATCGTTTCGTTGGCTTCCTCCTCCTGCGACGCTTCGCCGTCGATGAACCCCAGCGCCGTGCAGGCGCTGACGATGACGTTTTTCAGCGTCTCTTTGGGCGAACAGGCGGACAGGGTCAGCGCCAGACACAGGGCCAGCGCCCCCATGCTCAGAATGCGGGTACGTCTCATAAAATAAACCTCCGTGAAGGTGATCGTTGTGACATATACGGGTATTATACCGCATTTGACGCACCGGCACAAGGTTTTTGCGAAAAATCCACAAAGGGCGGGCCGTCAAAAAAAGGTCCCCGCCGCCGGCCATAGCCGGCGGCGGGGACGCATCGGGCCCCCTGCGCCGCGGGCGGTCGGGGGGAAAATTTTTGCAGGAAGGGCCGGGACGCCCCGGGAAAAAGCAGGGCTCAGCGCTTGATGTCGTAGTTCATGTTCATCAGGTTGCGGATGCTCTCCACGTCGTCGGTGATGTTGGCGTCGCCGTGGATCGTGTGCTTGATGGCGCTGGAAGCCACCGCAAAATTGATCATGTCCATGGGGCGGTAGTGGTGCATCATGGCGTAGATCAGGCCGCTGGCAAAGGCGTCGCCGCCGCCCACGCGGTCCAGGATATTAAAGGTATACAGGCGGCTCTCGAAGGTATGGCCCTCGTACCACATGAAGGCTTTGAGGCTGTTCTCGCTGCCGGAGTGGACGTAGCGCACATGGCGGCCGATGCACTTGATGTTGGGGTAGCGCTCGATAAAGCGGTGGAAGATCTCGTCCTGCTCCTCATAGCTGGGCTGCAGGGGCACGCCGTCCTTCCAGTCGCCCTTGCTGTGGTCGCTTTCGTCTTTCCACAGGTGGTAAGGCTCGATGCCGAACAGCACGTCCACATAGGGCAGGCAGAGGGTGCAGTAATCGCGGGCAGCCTCCCAGCTCCAGAGCTGGCTGCGGAAGTTGCCGTCGAAGCTGACGGTCAGGCCCTTCTCCTTGGCGGTTCGCAGGCAGCGCAGGATGAAATCGGCGCAGTTCTGGTTCAGCGCCGGGGTGATGCCGGACAGGTGCAGCCAGTCAAAGCCGTCGAACAGCGCGTCCAGGTCCACGGTGGACAGGTCGTACTCGGTCATGGCGCTGTGCTTGCGGTCGTAGATGACCTTGCTGGGGCGGATGCCGTAGCCGGTCTCCAGGTAATAGGTGCCCAGGCGGTGGGTGGGGGTCTGCTCTTTGCTGGAAAGGATCATCGGCGTGCAGTGCACGTCGTTGGAGCGCAGCCAGCGGACGGCGCTTTTGCCCAGGGAGTTGTTGGGCACCACGCTGAAGAAGGTGGAATCCACCCCCAGGTTGGCCAGCGCCAGGGCGATGTTGGCCTCGCTGCCGCCATAGCTGGCCTCAAAGCTGGAGGCCATGCGGATCTTCTCATAGTTGGGCGGGGTCAGGCGCAGCATGACTTCGCCGATGGTGATGAATTTCTGCGGGCTCTGCTGGCCCTGCAGGATCGGGTTGAAATGTTCCATAAACGGGGCACCTCCTGTTCATTTTGGGGGACGCTGGGGGTCGCGTATCTGTTGCTTCTATTGTACGGCATTCCCGCCGGGATTGCAAGCGCCAATGGCGCTTCAAAGAGGGCAACAGTCGCCTACGGCGGTGCCTAAGGCTCCTGTTTCCCCCTTTGGATTCCCCTTCGACAAAATTTAGCCCAAAACCGCGCACTCGACCTTCGGTCTCGCACACAATTTTGGGCTAAATTTCCCGGTATGTGTCGCCGCCGCCGGCGCATGTCCGTCGGCGGCGACGATTTTTTCCCGACCATGAGCGGCCTTTTATTCCCCAAAATCGCATGGATATGCGATTTTCGGCGGCGTTTCTTTGGTCCTTTCTTTGCAAAGAAAGGACAGCCCCCCGCCTTACTCTTCCAGATCCTGCTCGAAGCGGTCGATCTTGTCCACGTTGCCGATGACGGTGATGGTATCGCCCTCGGCAAAGGTATAATCGGCGTTGAACTCCACATTGGTGTGGCCGTTGCGCTCCACCGCGATGATGTTGATGCCGTAGACCCGGCGCACATCCACCTGCTGGATGGTGCGGCCCAGCACCCGGCCGCCCGCCGTGATGCGGCGCACTTCCACCCCGTCTGCCAGGGCGACGTAGTCCAGCAGGTTGCCGAAGATCAGGCGGCGGCCGATGCGCACGGCCATGTCGGCTTCGGGGAAAACGACGGTGGCGCCCATGCGCTTGAGCACCTCGCCGTGGACTTCGCTGGTCGCCTTGGAGATGACGTTGGGCACGCCCAGCTTGATGACCAGCATGGTGGTCAGGATGCTCATGTCCACCTGCTCACCGATGCAGACGGTGACGGTGTCGCAGTTCTGGATGCCCGTTTCCTTGAGGGCGGCCTCGCTGAGGTTGTCCACCGTAAAGGCGTAGTCGGTATCGCCGCGCACCTCGCGGACTTTTTCCTCACACTTGTCGATGGCGATGACTTCTTTGCCCGCACCCGCCAGGGTCTTGACCAGCGCGGTGCCGAACCGGCCCAGGCCGATGACGCCGTAAAGCGCGGAGGATTCGTTCTTCTTCTTCATACGTTGCACCTTTCCTGAATAATGGGGCGATCAGCCGATGGTGATGGCTTCTTCGGTGTAGTGGGCGGCAGGCTCCGGCCGTTCCACCCAGATGGACAGCAGCGTGAAGGCGCCGACGCGCCCGGTGTACATGGTCAGGATCAGCACGATCTTGCTGGGATCGCGCAGCGCGGAGGTGATGCCGGTGGACAGGCCGACGGTGCCGAAGGCCGAGACATCCTCAAACAGCAGCTGGATAAAGCTGTTCTGGGGTTCCAGCACGCAGAGCAGGAACGTGCCGGTGCAGACCACGATGAGGCCCAGCAGCGCCACGGTGGCGGCCTTGGCCAGCGACCCGCGGGGCAGGCGGCGGTGGAAGGCGCCGGGCTCCTTTTTGACGAAGATGCACCAGACCTCCTGCATGAGCACAAAGAAGGTCGTCGTCTTGATACCGCCGCCGGTAGATCCGGGCGACGCGCCGATGAACATGAGGATGATGAGCACGAACAGGCCCGCGTTGGTCAGTTCGCCCAGCGGCACGGTGGAGAAGCCCGCGGTACGCGCCGATACGCTGTGGAAGAAGGAGGCCAGCCACCCCAGGCGGTCGGTCCATTCCAGCAGCACGGTGCCGGAGACCAGCAGCGCCAGCGTGGTGGTCAGCACCACTTTGGTGTGCAGGGTGAACTTGCGGAAGCGGAAGCGGCATTTGGTCACGTCCAGGATGACCAGGAAGCCGATGCCGCCGAAGATGATGAGCGCGCAGGTGACCAGGTTCAGCCAGACATTGTCATGGTAAGGGATCAGGTTGCGCAGCCCGCCCAGGATATCGAACCCGGAGTTGTTGAACGCCGCTATGGAGTGGAACACGCTGATCCACAGCGCGTGCAGGGGCGGGAAATCCTGAATAAAGACCGGGAAGCTGCAGATCACGCCGCCCAGCTCAAAGCAGAGGGTGACGAAAAGCACGCCCCGCACCAGGCGGACCATGCCTTCCAGGCTGTCCACGTTGAGGGCTTCCCGCACCAGGGTGCGGCTCTTGAAGCCGATGCGCCGCCCGGCGGCCAGGGCCAGCCCCAGGCCGATGGAGGTGACGCCCAGGCCGCCCACCTGGATGAGAGCCGCTACCACGGCCTGCCCGAAGGGGGTGAAGGTATCGGCGGTGTCCACGGCGATCAGGCCGGTGACGCAGACCGCGCTGGTCGAAGTGAACAGGGCGTCCACCCAGCTGACCGTGACCCCCGGCCGCGCGGCGACAGGCAGCAGCAGCAGCCCGGCCCCCAGCAGGATGACGAGGGCAAACCCCAGCGCGATCAGACGCGCCGGAGGCTGCCGCTTGAAAAAACGCAAAATTGATTTCATACAGATCCCTCTGCGGCGTACAGAAAAAGCGGGGCTTCCTCACTGCGGGGGAAGTCCCGCCGCGCCGGGGACGCCGCTGGCCCCGGCCGCCCGGATAAATAGGGCAACATGGCCCTATGACAGACTCCACCACTTATCCCGGTCGTACAACGCCTCTACCATAGCACGAAACCTCCGTTGCGTCAAGAGGGAATGCACAAAAAACGGCGAAAGCCGGGAAAACCGCGCCGGAAAAGGATTTTTCCCGCCGCAGCCCCTCCCCGCCGCTTGCGCCCGCGCGGTAAATCATGTATAATAAATTGTTATGTGAACGGAATTTCCCGTCTTTTCCGCCGTTTCCCGGCGGAAAGCGCGGGGGGCTTCCCCCCTCAAACGGTTTTGCATCGGAGGTGCGGCCTTGAGTCTGCAAAGTTTCGGCTTCTTCGGGTTTTTGCTGGTGGTGGCCGCCGTCTACCTGCATCTGCCCCGGCGCGCCCAGAGCCCCTTCCTGCTGGCGGCCAGCTGGCTGTTCTACTGGCTGGCGATGCCTTCCATGCTGCCGGTGACCATCGCCATCGCGGCGCTGACTTACCTGTGCGGCCGCGCGCTGGAAGGCCCCCGCAAGGCCGCCGCCCTGCGCGCGGGCGTCGCGGGGCTGCTGGCGGTGCTGGCGTTTTTCAAATACAACGGCGCTTTTGCGGGGGCGGCGGGCTGGCAGGCCGTGGCCATGCCGCTGGGCATCAGTTTTTACAGCTTCGCGGCCATCGCCTACCTGATCGACGCCGCACGCGGCGACTGTGAGGTGGAGAAAGACCCCGTCCACTGCGCGCTGTTTTTGAACTTTTTCGCCACCGTCACCCAGGGGCCCATCTGCCGGGCCGGGGCGCTGCTGCCCCAGTTCCGGCAGGAACACCGCTTCGACGCCGGGCGCACCGTGCGCGGCCTGCGGCTGATGGCCCTGGGCCTGTTCAAGCTGGTGGCCGTCAGCGACGTGCTGGGCGTGCTGGTGGATCAGGTGTTCCCCCATTACCGGGACTACGGCGGCCCCCTGCTGATCCTGGCGGCGGTGGCCTACACGCTGCAGCTTTACTTCAATTTCTCGGGGTATTCGGAAGTGGCCCGCGCCGTGGGGCTGTTCCTGGGCCTGGACCTGCCGGAAAACTTCAAAACGCCCTTCTTCGCCACCAACTTTTCGGGGTTCTGGAGCCGGTGGCACATCAGCTTTTCCTCCTGGCTGCAGGATTACCTCTTCCTGCCGCTGGCCTGGGCCGACCTGAGCGGCCCCACCCGGGGGCGGCTGGCCCGCCTGCCCGCCGAAGCCTGCGTGTTCACGGTGTTCTTCCTTTCGGGGTTCTGGCACGGCAACACGCTGCCCTTTGTGATCTGGGGGCTTTTGCAGGCCTGCTACCGCCTGGGCGAAGAACTGCTGCACCGCCGTCTGGGCAAACCCAAAAAGAAAGTCCCCGCCCGGGTGCTGTGGGCCAAACGGGCCGTGGTATTCGCCCTGTGGTGCGTGAGCATGGTGTTCTTCCGGGTGGGTTCGGCCCCCGCCGCCGAAGCCCTGACCACGGCCGACGCCTTCGGCTACCTGGCCGGGTGGTGCCGCGGCTGGAGCCCCGCCCGCTTTGCCGGGGAACTGTACAGCGCCGTCTACACCGGGTTCTATGCCAACGCCATCATGGTGGCGGGCTACTACGCCTTCCTGCTGGCCGCGCTGGCCCTGGCCCTGCGGCTGGACGCCCGCCGGGCCTTCCGCTATAAAAACAAGCCGTCGGAGGTGGCGCTGGCGGGCGAAAAACACCGCTGGGCGCTGTATTACCTGCTGGTGATCTTCCTGCTGGCGGGCTACATCCTGCAAAGCGGCGGGTTCGGCAACGCCGGGTTCGGGATGTACGCGGGGTTCTAACAACGCAGCTTCGCTGCTTCAAAAGGGGCAACACGCGCGCACGGCGGGGTACGCCCCCGCCCTACAAATAAAGGAAACGCGGGTGCTGCACCGGGTACCCACAGCAAGGCAAGATCGCACGGGCGGCGTGCACGCCGCCCCTACGGCCTGACGAAAATTTGCAATTTATAATTTTTGTTCGGGACCGCCGGAAGGCCGTAGGGCGGGGTCTTGACCCCGCCGCAGCGCGCGGCGGCAGGCGCGGTTTTGGTATTTGCCGCCCAAGGCCCCCTTGCGTGTAGGGGCGGCGTGTACGCCGCCCGGAAGCGTTGCGGCGGGCGGGAACACGGCGGGCAAGGCAAAATCCCACGGCGGGGTCAAGACCCCGCCCTACAAATAAAGGAAACGCGGATGCGGCGCCGGGCGCTCGCGGCAGGGCAAAACTGCACGGGCGGCGTATATCCCGCACCACCCCGCACCATTTGGAAAGGAGGGAGCGGCCTGTGAAAAACATCCTGAAAAAGCTGGCGCTGCTGGCCATTCCCGTGGCGGCGTGGCTGGCGGTCTTTATCGCCTTTGAGCCCAACAACTACTTCGGCCTCAAGGATTCCGCCGGGTCCAGCCAGCCGGTGGCCCGGGTGCGGGCCTACCAGCAGGACCCCGGCCGCAACCTGATCCTGGGCGACAGCCGCCTGGCCCACTTCGACATGGAACTGGTGGCGGAAGCCAGCGGCATGGAATGGCAGAACCTCTCCTTCGGCGGGGCGTCCCTAAAAGAAACGCTGGACCTGGCCGGCTATGTGCTGGACAGCGGCCACCCGGTGGACACGCTGCTGGTGGAGGTCTCCTTCTACACCCTCAACGAGCACTACAACACCGACCGTTTCTCCCAGCTGGAGGAAACTCTGGAAAACCCGCTGGCCTACTGCCTGAACCTGGAATACAACGTCAACGCCCTCACCGTGCTGATGGACACCATCCGCGGCACGCCGGACACCATCGAATCCGGCGACTGGGCGGCGAGCGACTACCTGGCCGACGACGGCGCCGTGCTGCCGCTGCACCGCAAGCTGTACGACTACCCGGCCACCATCACCCCCCGCTGCGAAAACTGGACGCTGAACGGGGAGCAGTTCGCCCGGCTGCGCACGCTGGCCGCCGCCTGCAAGGCGCGCGGCGTGCGGCTCATCCTGGTGCTGCCGCCCATGGCGCAGAACGTGCGCACCGAGGTCTGCGACGTGTTCGGCATCACCGGGGCCATGGAGAATGAGGTGCTGCCCGCCCTGCGCGCCTGGAGCGCCGAGGACGGCTTCACGCTGCTGGACTACGAGTGGGGCGGCAGCTGCATCACCGACGACGACACCCAGTTTTTCGACGGGTTCCATCTGGACGAGCGCTACGGCCTGCCGGACTGGACCGAGGAACTGTTCACCGATGCGACCGCCTGAGGGCGGCCCCGACTGGGAAGGAGAACCCCTGTGGCACTGGATTTTCTGATCTTGTACGAGCACACCGTGCGCGAATACGAGAGCGACCTGCTGCTCAAGCTGGAGCTGGAGCGCCGCGGCTACGCCGTGGAGATCCGCCAGCTGCTGGACCCCAAGCATCTGCGGCTGTTCCGCCGGGACAAGCCCGAGGTGCTGGTGGCCAGCTGCATGTACGACAACGAGGCCATCAACAGCCATGTGTACAACAACATCGGCCGCTGCGACAAGATCGTCAACCTGCACTGGGAGCAGATGCTCTCGGACACGCAGGAGGAGGGCGACTGGTTCAACATGAACGGCAACGCCAAGCGCTGCATCCAGACCTGCTGGGGCGAGCGCACCGCCAGGCGGCTGCAGGCCCACGGCATGGACGCCAAAAACACCCCGGTCACCGGCGCGGTGATGATGGACTTCCTGCGGCCGGAGTTCAAGGGCTATTTTCTTGGCAAGCAGGCCCTGTGCGAAAAATTCGGCCTGGACCCGGCCAGGCACCTGCACCTGTATATCTCCAGCTTCGGCTACGCCAGCATGAACGACGACGAGGTGGCCGAACTTTCCAGAATGGCGGGCACCGATTTCACCGGCTTTGCCCGCACCAACCGCGTCTCGATGACCGAGACGCTGGCCTGGTTCGACCGTTACCTGGCCGTCCACCCGGAGGTGGAACTGGTCTACCGCCGCCACCCCAGCGAGTGGAACAGCCCCGCGCTGGAAGAACTGGCGAAAAAGCGGCCCAATTTCCACGTGATCTTTGCGGATTCCGTCAAGCAGTGGATCGTGGCGGCGGATTCCATCTCCATCTGGATGAGCACCGCCATCGCCGAGGTCTACATGGCGGGCAAAAGCTGCCACATCCTGCGGCCCGCGCCCATCGAGCATGAGTACGACCCCGTCATCTACAAGGACGCGCAGTATGTGACCAGCTACGAGGAATTTGCCGCCGCCATGGCCGACCCGCAGCCGCCCTTCCCCATCGCGCGGGAAGTCATCGAGGGGTACTTCGACCCCGGCGCGCGCCCGGCCTATCTGCGGATGGCCGACCTGCTGGAAGATGTGTACAAAAACCCGCCCCGGGACCACCCCATGGGCGAGGGGTTCACGCCCCATTTCAACCTGCTCAAGTTCGTGGCGCTGGCGGGGGTGCATTTCCTCTACCGGCGGGGGTGGCAGCCCAGGACGGTCTTTGCCTTCTGCCCGCCGCTGGCCAATTTTGCCCAGCGCATCTACGGCTATGTGGACAAGGCCCACGTGACCCCCGAGGAAGCCGCGCGCATGGCCGCGCGCATACGGCCCTATCTTTTGTCAAAAGGGGAAACGCCCGCGCCCTGACGCGCCGGGCACGGTCCTGAAAAATCTCTTGTTCATCCCCCCAGAAAGGAAGGTGGCCCCATGGCCGACACGCCGCAGCAAAAGCCCGCCAAACCGGAGAGTTTCGTGGGCAACGTGATGAAATATTCCGTCGCCACCTACCTGGGGTTCCTCATCAGCGGCGCGGCGCTCATCATCAAGGGCGTCCTGCCCGCAGACGCCTACGCCGTACCCGCCACCTTTATGGCCTACACCATGTCGCTGATGAACTTAGGCATGCTGGGTCTGGACCAGGCGCTGCTGCGCTTTTACCGGGAACCGCCCCGGGGCGCCACCGGCCGGGGCATGTTCCTGGCCTGCGTGCGGCTTTCGCTGCTGGTCATGCTGGTGGTGGGGGCCGCGGCCAGCCTGTTTTTCGCGCCTACGCTGGCGGTGGCTTTCGGTCTGGGGCAGGGCGGCGCGGCGCTGGTGCCGTTTTTGTTCCTGAACGCCGCGCTCTACATGCTGGTGCGCTACGTCAACGTGCTGCTGCGGCTGGAAAACGACGTCAAGGCCTACACCGTGCAGACGCTGTGGATGAACGCCTGCCTGAACCTGATCTATCTGCTGCCGGGCTTTTTCACCTCCAACGTGTGGGCGTTCATCGCGGCGGCGCTGGCGGGCTTCGGCGGGGTGGCCGTCGCCTTCTGGTTCCGCGCGCTGGGCGCCTCCCGGAACGCGGGCGCCGCGCCCGGGGGCCTGCGGGCGCCGGAAGCCGGCCAGGGCATCTACCGCCTGATGCTGCCCTACGGCCTGCTGCTGGCCCCGGCGGCGATTTTGACGCCGCTGTACCGCTCGGTCTGCCTGTCTTTCCTGGCGGCGGGGCCGGGGGCCACCTCCCAGGGATTGTTTGAGTTCGCCTACACGCTGGCCCAGCTGGTGACGACGGTGCAGGCGGGGTTTTCCACCTACTGGGGGCCGTATGTCTACGCCCATTACCGTACCGAGCAGGAGCGCATCGGCCGCATCCATGACGTGCTGAATTTCCTGGTGTTCGGGTTCTTCTGCGTGCTCATCATGTTCGAGGACGTGATCTTCCTGATCTTCCCGGACAAAGCCGCCTGCATGCGGTTTTTCCCGGTGATGATGCTGTCCGCAGTGTTCGCCATCCTCATCGAAGGCACGGTCTACGGCAACGCCATCGCCCGCCGCCCCCACCACGACACCATCGGCGTGGCGCTGGGCGTGGCGGTCAACGTAGCCCTGTGCGCCTGGCTGGTGCCGCTGTACAGCGTGACCGGCGCGGCGGCAGCGGTGGCGGCCTCCAACGCGGCGATGTTTTTGTACCGCACCGTCACCGGGCAGTATTACTACCGCACCATCCCCAACTACGGGCGCACCATCTCGGGCTTTCTGCTGGCGCTGGCGGCCACCTGCGTGGGCGTGGTGTTCTACCAGCATTTTGTGGTCAAATTCGTGCTGGTGGGGGCGATCGTGTTCGTCTACTGCACGCTCTACCGCCCCCAGCTGCAAAAACTCTGGCAGATGGCGCTGGCGCTGCTGCGGCGGTTCATCGTGTCAAAGCATTGACACGATGCAAAAAGGGCAACACTCGCCCACGGCAATTGCCTAAGGCTCGTGTTTAACGGGTTGCGGTGCCCGCATCGTGCGGCGCGCCTTGGGACGGCGCTTGCACTCTGCGACCACGGCCCCTGCTCCGCCTCGCTGCATCCGCCGCAGGCGGCGCTCGGCTCCGCAGCCCTCTTTGGAATCCCCTTCGACAAAATTTTACCCAAAACCGCGCACTCGGCCCTTGGCCTCGCACACAATTTTGGGCAAAATTTCCCTGTATGTGTCGCCATCGTCGGCACAATCTCCGGCCTAAGAGCCGGGCCTGCGGCCCGGTTGGCCTCCGAAACGCGCCTGCGGGCGCAGTGTCCGCCGATGGCGACGGGTTTTAAACCTTTAACAAAGAACGAGGAGTTTTTATGAAACATTGCGGCACCCAAACGCTGGAGACCGGCCGCCTGCTGCTGCGGCGGCTGACGGTGGACGACTGCGAGATGATGTACAACAACTGGGCCAGCGACCCGGAGGTGGCCCGTTTTGTGCGCTGGAACGCCCACCGCAGCTGGAGCGAGACCGCCGAACTGCTGAACGAGTGGGAAAAGCACTACCCCGACCCGGCCTATTACCAGTGGGGCATTACCGACAAGCGCAGCACCGTGCTGTTCGGGTCCATCAGCATTTTCCCGGCGACCGAGATGACGGCCGGGTGGCACCTGAACACCGAGCGCCTGGGCGCCCAATGGGACGTGGGCTACGCGCTGGGCCGCAAATGGTGGGACCACGGCTATGCCACCGAGGCGCTGTGCGCCGTGCGGGACTACTGGTTCGGCACGGTGGGCGGGCAGTGGCTGGCTGCCTGCCACGCCAACGAGAACGTGGCCAGCGGCGCGGTGCTGCAAAAGGCAGGGTTCGTCTACGACCACGACGTGACCGACCACAAATTTGACGGCACGCCGGTGCCCTGCCGGGCGTACCGATGCGTGCGGGATGAGTAGTCGTTCTTTCTTTACAAAGAAAGAACCAAAGAAATTCCAATAAAAATCGCACGAATGTGCGATTTTGGGTAAAAGTTCTTTGCTTACTTTCTTCCAAGAAAGTAAGCGGCCGCTTTTCGGCCATAGCCCGCTGACGGGCGAACGATGAAAAGTTCTTTGCTTACTTTCTTCCAAGAAAGTAAGGAGGTAATATGAGCGAAACGATCGAACTGGATTTCGGCACCACAGCCCAGAAACGTACCGAGGGCGACGCGTTGCCGGTGGTGCTGCTGGCGCTGGACCAGGGCCGGTATGATATGGACCGCAGCCTGGCGGAACTGCGCGCCCTGGCCGAAGCCAACGGCATGGACGCCGTGGCACAGGTGGTGCAGAAACGCAGCGCGCCCGAAGCCGCCACCCTGCTGGGCGCCGGCAAGGTGGAGGAAGCCCGGCTGGTCTGCCAGAACGTGCAGGCGGCCGCCGCCATCTTTGACGGCGAACTGACCGGCAGCCAGATCCGCAACCTTTCGGCAGCGCTGCAGGTGGAAGTGCTGGACCGCACGCTGCTGATCCTGGAGATTTTCCGCGCCCGGGCCACCACCAACGAGGGCAAGCTGCAGACCGAGCTGGCCCTGCTGCGCTACCAGCTGCCGCGGCTGCAGGGCCTGGGCGAAAGTCTGAGCCGCCAGGGCGGCGGCGGGGCCGGGGGCGGCGGCGCGCGCCGCGGCGCGGGCGAGACCAAGCTGGAACTGGACCGCCGCCACCTGCACCACCGCATCGAACACCTGGAACAGCGGCTGGCGGAACTGGAAAAGCGCCGGGGCGAGACCCGCCGCGCCCGCCGCAAAAACAACGTGCCGGTGATCGCCCTGGTGGGCTACACCAACGTGGGCAAATCCAGCCTGCTGAACGCCCTGTGCGGGGAACAAATTTTTGAGGCCGACATGCTCTTCGCCACGCTGGACCCCACCGCCCGCAAACTGACGCTGCCCAGCGGCCTGCAGACGGTCCTGGTGGATACCGTCGGCTTCGTCAGCCGCCTGCCCCACCACCTGGTGGAAGCCTTCAAGAGTACGTTGGAGGAAGCCGCCTACGCCGATGTGATCGTGAAGGTGGCCGACGCCTCCGACCCGCAGGCCCCCGAACAGCTGGCCGTTACCGACGAGGTGCTGGCCACGCTGGACTGCGGCGGCATCCCCCAGCTGGTGGTCTACAATAAATGCGACGCCGCCAACCTGATCCCGCTGGACCCCGGCCTGCTGCTGACCAGCGCCAAAACCGGCCGCGGCCTGCCGGAACTGCTGGCCCGCCTGGACGAAGTGCTGGGCCACCGGGTGCGCGGCATCGAGGTGCTGCTGCCCTACGACAAGCTGGCCCTGGCCGACGTGCTGCGCAGCCGCGGCAGCGTGGCCGCCGAGGAATACCGCGAGACCGGCGTGTACTACCGCGCCACCGTCAAGATCGACGACTTGCACCGGTTCGAGCCGTACCTGGTCTGAGTTGACAGCGCCCGCCGGGGCCGCTATACTTTCGATAGAACGACACCGTACAAACGACAAAGGGGTTACGATTATGGCATCCAACGTCCGCACCCGGTTTGCGCCGTCGCCCACCGGCTACATGCACGTGGGCAACCTGCGCACCGCGCTGTACACCTATCTGCAGGCCCGCCACAACGGCGGCGCCTTCATCCTGCGCATCGAGGACACCGACCAGGGCCGCTATGTGGAAGGCGCCACCGACATCATCTACGATACGCTGCGCGCCACCGGCCTGACCTGGGACGAAGGTCCCGACATCGGCGGCCCCGTCGGCCCCTATGTGCAGAGCCAGCGCATGGGCATGTTCAAGCAGTATGCCGAGCAGCTGGTGAAAGCCGGCAAGGCGTACTACTGCTTCTGCACCGAGGAACGGCTCAACGAACTGCACGAGGCCCAGCGCGCCGCCGGCGAAATGACCCACTACGACGGCCACTGCCGCGACCTGAGCGCGGAGGAAGTGGCCGCCCGCCTGGCCGCCGGGGAACCCTACGTCATCCGGCAGAAGATTCCCGAAAGCGGCGTGGCCGCCTTTGACGACGTGGTCTACGGTCACATCGAGGTCAACGTCAGCGAACTGGACGACCAGATCCTCATCAAGACCGACGGCATGCCCACCTACAACTTCGCCAACGTGGTGGACGACCACCTCATGGGCATCACCCACGTGATCCGCGGCAGCGAGTACCTGTCCAGCACGCCCAAGTACAACCTGCTGTACGACGCCTTCGGGTGGGAGAAGCCGGTCTACATCCACTGCCCGCCGGTGATGAAGGACGCGCAGAACAAGCTGTCCAAGCGCAACGGCGACGCCAGCTACCAGGATCTGGTGGCCAAGGGCTACCTGCCCGCGGCGGTGCTGAACTATCTGCTGCTGCTGGGCTGGGCGCCCGAGGGCGAGCAGGAGATCTTCAGCCTCGACGAGATGGTGAAGATCTGGGACCCGGCGCGGATCTCCAAGTCCCCGGCCATCTTCGACCCGCTGAAACTGCGAGCCATCAACGCGGCCTACATCCGCGCCCTGCCGCCGCAGGAGTTCCGCCGTCTGGCCGATCCTTTCATCGACCGCGCCGTGCAGCGGGACATCGACCGCGACCTGCTGTGCGCCAACCTGCAGCCCCGCTGCGAGGTGCTGGAGGACATCCCGCCCCAGCTGGATTTCTTCGACGCCGTGCTGCCCTACGACGCGGAACTCTACCGCAACAAGAAGCAGAAAACCACGCCGGAAAGCGCCAAAGAAGCCCTGGCCGCCCTGCTGCCGGTATTGGAGGGCGTGACGGACTGGACCCGCGACGCCATCTTCGACGCCTGCAAGGCCCAGGCCGAGGCCATGGAGAAGAAAAACGGCTGGCTGCTGTACCCGCTGGGCATCGCGCTTTCGGGCAAGAGCCGCACGCCGGGCGGCGGCACCGACCTGGCCGCCATGCTGGGCCGGGAAGAGACCCTGGCCCGCGTGCGCACCGCGCTGGCGGCGCTGTAAGTGGTCCTCCATCCTTTCTTTGCAAAGGCGGGCCAAAGAAATTCTACCCAAAAACGGACAGGGGGCCGCGGCCCCCTGTCCGTTTTTATGGAAAGTTCGCTGCGGCCTTTTCTTGCAGGAAAGGGGCCACAAATGCTTTAGTGCTTATTGCCTTTTTAATCTCTTTATGCTACGATGAAAAAAGATAATTTTCCCTACGTAGGAAACTATTTATAAAATACGAATAATGAGGGAAGCCGAATGGCCAAGAACGCAGGGCTGTCCAAAGCCAAAGACGCCAAAAAGGATGAATTTTATACTACATACGAAGTTATCCAAGCTGAAATAAACCATTATGAAGATAAATTCAAAGGAAAAACTGTGTTATGCAACTGTGATGACCCCTTTGAAAGCAACTTTTGTAAATTCTTCCTCCGCAATTTCAATTATCTTGGCTTAAAAAGGTTAATCTGCACTTCCTATAGCAACTCTCCTGTCATTGGCCAGCAACTCACCCTCTTTGACTGGATGGATGAACCTGTCGTTGCAGGCAATGGCTATGTAATGGATATCAGAGAAGTCCCAATGGCAAATGGTCGCGGCGTTTCCGATGATGATATCGATGTTCTCCTAAAGTCCAGGAAACGTGGCGTCAAAAAGTTAAAAGGAGATGGAGATTTTCGTTCTGAGGAGTGTATCGAGTATCTAAAACAGTCCGATATTGTAGTAACAAATCCACCATTTAGCCTTTTCAGAGATTATGTTGAACAACTCATAACATACCAAAAAGATTTCTTAATCATAGGTAATGTCAACGCCATCACCTATAAAGAAATTTTTCCATTGATTAAAGATAATAAATTGTGGCTCGGCGCAAGCATTCATAGCGGAGATAGGATGTTCTATGTTCCTGCTGATTATCCTCTCCATGCTGCGGGCTGTGGTATAGATGAAAACGGTAGAAAATATATTCGTGTAAAAGGCGTTCGCTGGTTTACAAACCTTGATTATACAATGCGCCATGAAAAATTGGTTCTATACAAAAAGTATTATGGTAACGAAGAAGATTATCCCAAATATGACAATTACGACGCCATTAACGTAGACAAAACTTCTGACATTCCCTGTGACTACTTTGAAGATATGGGCGTTCCCATCACCTATCTTGACAAGCACAATCCCGACCAATTTGAAATAGTTGGTTCCAGCCGCAATTTAGGTCGCCCAATGTCTGAAATCGCGCCAAAGGGAAGTTACGAATCTGGCGGGCCAAGGTTCTACCTCTCTAACCAGAATTCACAATCTGTTAATGTAGAGAGAGAGAGAGAGAGAGAGAGAGAGCAAGTTCTTGTATCGCCGACTCTACGACAGAATTGTTATCCGACGCAAGGTGTAACGGAATCATGGGCGTCCCCATCACTTTCCTCGATAAATACAGCCCAGACCAGTTTGAAATCATTGGCCTTGCCGCTGGAAACATCCGTGGACTTGCCGGCATCCCTTCAAACACCGGAAAGGACGGCCCCTATATCGGCGGAAAGCTGCGCTATGGAAGAATTTTCATCAAGCGTAAGATGTAACGGCGTAATGGGTGTTCCCATTACATTTTTGGATAAGTACAACCCTGAGCAATTCGAGATCGTCGGACGGGCTGATGCAAATATTGCAAATGAAAATTGCATTTACCATATCGACGGATTCAAAGACAAAGGCGGCGCCCCGCTTGTTAATGGCAAATTTGTATATAAACGCATCTTAATTAGACGGAGAGTATGCCATGGACATTATACCGAAACAAATTAAAGTGAAAGACGTTTTTAATGGTTACGCTGATAATGGCGACGACGGCGTTTTTGCCTATAGCGGTAAACTTGCAATCCGTCCCCCTTATCAGAGAGAATTTGTCTATGATGACAATCAGGCTGAAGCTGTTATCCAGACCGTACTAAAAGGCTTTCCGCTGAACGTTATGTATTGGGTAAAGACCGGAACTGATACTTATGAAGTTTTAGACGGGCAACAGAGAACGTTGTCAATTATGCAGTATCTAAGCCATAAGTTTTCCATTTCTATCGACAACAAAAAGTACTATTGGGACGCCCTTCCCGACGATAAATATAATGCGATCATGGATTATGATTTTATGATTTATATTTGCGAAGGTGAAGAATCCGAAAAGCTGGAGTGGTTCAAGGTAGTTAATATTGCCGGGGAAAAACTGTCTGACCAGGAATTGCGGAATTCCGTATATACAGGCACTTGGCTCTCGGACGCAAAACGTTATTTTTCCAAACGAAACTGCGCGGCAAAACGTTTATCCGACAGGTATATTACCGGCGATCCTAACCGGCAGGAACTTCTTGAAAAAGCGTTGAAAGGTATTTGTGAACTGCACGGCATCAAAGAAATCACAGAATATATGGCCCAACACAAATCAGACGCAGATGCGGACGAGTTATGGCAGTATTTTCAAGATGTATTTAATTGGGTCGGAAAAATCTTCCCAAAATATTACGCAGATATGAAAGGGTTAGATTGGTGCCATCTTTACAACAAATACCATACTATCCCCTACAATTCTGCGGTAATGAACTCCGAAGTCAAGCGCCTGCACGAAGATGAAGAAGTGCAAAAAACGAAAGGTATCTATGAATTCCTTCTTTGCCGCGAAACAGATCCCTATGCCGGTAGGTTGCTGAATCTACGCGCCTTTGACAAACGCGATAAAATAGCTGCATACAGCAAGCAAAACGGCGTTTGCCCCATTTGTAAAAAGCATTTTGAATTTGACGAAATGGAAGGTGACCACATAATCCCTTGGAGCAAGGGCGGGCAGACGGTGCCCGATAACTGCCAGATGCTTTGCAAATCCTGTAACTCCAAAAAAACGGACAAATACTAACGTTTCTTCTTTCTCATGTCGAATCCTCATATAAAGGAGATTGTAGGAGATTGTAAAAAGTGTTGTTGCGTGAATACCGCCCCGGCGACTGCCGGGAGATGGCGGCGCTGTTCTATGACACCGTACACACGGTCAACGCCCGGGACTATACCCCGGCCCAGCTGGACGCCTGGGCTGACGGACAGCCGGACCTGGACGCCTGGGACCGCTCGTTCCGCGCCCACACGACGCTGGTGGCGGTGGAGGGCGGGCGCATCGTGGGGTTCGGGGATATGACCGGGGACGGCTACCTCGACCGGCTGTTCGTCCACAAAGACTGCCAGGGCCGGGGCGTCGCCACCGCCCTCTGCGACCGGCTGGAAGCCGCCGTGCCAGGGCCGGTGGAGACCCACGCTTCCCTCACGGCGCGGCCCTTTTTTGAGCGGCGGGGCTACCGGGTGGTGCGGCCCCAACAGGTGGAACGCCACGGCGTGCTGCTGACGAACTATGTGATGGTCCGTCCTTTCTTTGCAAAGAAAGGACCAAAGAAACTCTGACCAAAAACGGACAGGGGGCCGCGGCCCCCTGTCCGTTTTTAATGAAAAGTTCTTTTCGCCCTTTTCTTCCAAGAAAAGGGCAAGATCAGCCATAGGTCTGCCAGAGTTCTTCCAGGTCCGCCAGCCACCGCTCGTAAATCGAGTGGTCTCCGCTGGTCATCATCACATCGATCCGATCTTCCCCGCCTTCTACGCCTACCACTAAATGGAAGCTGCGTTTGCCGCTGCACTGCACAAGATAATACTGCATCTCGTCCGGGCCGCCGGGCTGCCAGGTCAGCCGGATGTTGAAATTTTTGGATTCGTAGCTTACTTCCGGTTCCCCGGTCACCCCTTTGAGTACCAGCAGATACCGCTGTGCATACCCATCCACCGGCGCCCCTCCGCTGTAACACAGTGCATAGGGGCCTTCGTCCTCCTCGTGTCTCCGCATGTCCACCGACAGCGCCGGGGCGGAATACGCTTCCCGCCGGGTCAGCGGCACCAGCGCGTCCACGCGGTACCCGGCCCCGGCCAGCCAGATGAAATAGGCGAACACCGCCGCCACAGCCAGCGCCGTCAGCTGCACCCCCACGGCTTTCAGCCCGCCCCACAGCGCCGGGGCGGCGGACTGGCCGCGCACCTTGCACACCACGGCCCAGGCGGCCACCGCCGCCACCGTGACCAGCAGCAAGTACGCCCCCGCCACCGCCGTGAACACGTAGGTCACCACCGAGATCAGGCAAAAGACCACGCACAGCACCGCCAGCGCCACCAGCCACGGGCGGCTTTTTCTCCCTTTGCCCGTGCCCTTTGGGGCGGCCGGTTTTTCCGGCACGGGCGGGTCCGCCGCCTGCCCCGTTCCCTCTGCGCCCGCCGGGTCCGGCGAAGCGTCCGCCGTCTGCGGCGTGTTTTGCACCGCGCCCTCCGCGGGGCCGGGCGGTTCGGGCAGGGCACCGCCCAGGCATTGGCGCAGGGCCAACAGGTTGCCGGGGCCGGGCAGGGCCGCGCCCCGTTCCCATTTGGCCACGGCCTGCCGCGATACGCCCACCCGTTCGGCCAGGGATTCCTGGGTCCAGCCCAGGGCGCGCCGGACGGCGGCCAGCTGCCTGCCCCATTCTGCTGCGGTCATACCCGTACACCTGCCTTTCTGGTTCCAGCGTAGCATATTTTTGCGCCGTTTACAAGCAACCCCGCGCTACTTTCCGCTACCGGGTGCCCGCCACCGGGGAGGCGGCCTGTTCTCGTCCTTTTCTTGTAAGAAAAGGACCAAAAGAACTTTCCACTAAAAACGGACAGGGGGCCGCGGCCCCCTGTCCGTTTTTGTTGGGAGTTTCTTTGGTTCTTTCTTTGCAAAGAAAGAACAAGGCCAGTCCCCCCTGCGGCGGTCACTCGTCGTCGGAGAGGTTGCCCAGGGCTTTCGCCTGTTCGATGACCTTGCCTTCCAGGTTGGAGGGCAGGGTCTCGTAGCGGACGAAATCAAACGTATACCAGCCGCGGCCCTGGGTGAGCTGCCGCAGGAAGGTGGTGAAATCCTGCATTTCCGCCATGGGCACTTCCGCTTCCACGCTCTGCAGGCCGTCCTCGTCAGGGCTCATGCCCAGCACGCGGCCGCGCCGCTTGGTGACTTCGCCCATGATGTCGCCGGTATTGTCCGCCGGGACATGCGCTTTCAGCGCGCCGATGGGTTCCAGCAGCACGGGGCCCGCCTCGGGAACAGCCGCCTTATAGGCCAGCTTGGCCGCCATGATGAACGCCATTTCGCTGGAGTCCACGGGGTGGTAGCTGCCGTCCAGCAGGGTGGCTTTCATGCCCACCATCGGGTACCCCGCCAGCACGCCGTGCTCGGCGGCCTGCCGCACGCCCTTTTCGACCGCCGGGAAGAAGTTCTTCGGCACGCTGCCGCCGAACACGTTCTCGGCAAATTCCACGCCCTCGCCCTCGATGGGCTCAAACTGGATCCACACGTCGCCGAACTGGCCGTGGCCGCCGGTCTGCTTCTTGTGGCGGCCCTGGGCCTTGCAGCTCTTGCGGATGGATTCACGGTACGGCACGCGCGGGGCTTCCAGCGTGATCTCCACGCCGAACTTGTTCTTCAGCTTGGCCACCGCCACTTCCAGGTGCTGGGTGCCCAGGCCGCCGATGATCTGCTGTTTGGTCTCGGGGTCGGTGTGGAAGGTGATGGCCGGGTCCTCCTCGATCAAACGGGCCAGCGCGCCGGAGACCTTGCCCTCGTCGCCTTTCTTGGCCACCTTGACCGCCATGCGGTAGTTGGCGATGGGGTAGACGGGCGCGGGCAGGGCCGCCACGCGGGCCGGGTCGCAGAGGGTGTCGCCGGTTTTGGCGGCGGGCAGCTTGGCTACCGCGCCGATGTCGCCGGTGGTGATGGCCGGGGTATCGGTCTGCTTCTTGCCGCAGACCGTCAGCGTCTTGCCCAGGCGTTCCGGCTGGCCGGTGCGGGCGTTGACGACGTTGCTGGCGGCGGTCAGTTTGCCGGCCAGCACCTTGATAAAGCTCAGCTTGCCCACAAAGGGGTCCGCCACGGTCTTGAACACGTAGGCGCAGACCGGGGCGTCGGGGTCGGCGGTGATCTCCACGGGGTCGCCGTCCTTCGTCTCGCCCACGGCGGCGGCGGTGTCGGCGCCGGGCAGCAGCACGTTCATGTTGTACAGCAGCATATCCAGCGCCTGGTTGTTGACGGCGCTGCCGCAGAACACCGGCGTGATCTGGCCGCCGCGCACGCCCGTGGCCATGCCCTGGACGATCTCCTCGGTGGTGAAGGGTTCGCCGGAGAAGAACTTCTCCATCAGCGCTTCGTCGGTCTCGGCGATGGCCTCGCTCATGGCCTGGATCAGACCCTCGAAGCGGTGGCCGATGTCGGGCAGGTCGATCTGGATCTGCTTGCCGCCCTCATACTTGAACGCCTTCTGGCTGAACAGGTTGATGTACGCCACGGTGCCGTCGTCCAGGCGCACCGGCACCACGCAGGGGCACACGCTGGGCCCGAACTGGATCTTCATCTGTTCCAGGACCTTGAAATAGTCGGCGTTCTCCAGGTCGGTCTTGGTCACAAAGATCATCCGCGCCTTGTTGTTCTTGCAGGCCAGACGGTAGGCTTTCTCGGCGCCCACGCTGACGCCCGAACGGGCCGACACGCAGATCAGCACGCTCTCGGCCGCCATGACGCCCTCGGCTTCGCCGGTCTCAAAGTCAAACAGGCCCGGGGTGTCGATCAGGTTGTATTTGATGCCCTGGTACTCCACCGGGATCACGCTGGAATTCAGCGACGCTTTGCGGCGAATTTCCTCGGGGTCAAAGTCACTGGCAGCGGTGCCGTCCTCCACACGGCCCATGCGCTCGGTCGCGCCGCTCAGATACAGCAGCGCCTCGGTCAGCGTCGTCTTGCCGCATCCGGCATGACCGGCCACCAGGATGTTGCGGATGTCTTTGCTTGCATAGTCCATGAATCGTCAAACCTCTTTTCGCGCCGGGGCTTTGTGTCCCGCCCTGCGGCGTAGATTACTGGTGAATTTGAACATTTCTCACCGATTGATTCTACTTTACCACATCTTTGTGGAATTTTAAACAGTTTTTTCGGATTTTTAGGAAATATTTTTGCGCAACTGGCGAATACTGCGGCTCGGCGGCCGTTTTGCCGCCGTCACGCGGCGCCCACCCCCTTTGACGCGGCCAGCCTGAGCACCGCCACCGTGATGTCGTCCTGCTTCTCCCCGGCGCGGCGCACGGCGGCGTCGGCGATGGCCCGGGCGGCCTGTTCCGGCGTGTGGTCCAGTTTGGCGCAGAGCTGCAGCTGCTGCAGCAGCCATTCGCTGCCGTCGGCCAGCACGCCGTCGCTCACCAGCACCACCCAGTCCCCGGCGTCCAGGCCGAAGGTGGTGGAACGGCCCACGACGGTGTCCAGCACGCCCATGGGCAGGCTGGCGCCCTCCAGCGGATGGGGCACGCCGCCCCGCACCAGAAAGCTGGGGGCCGCCCCCGCCTTGAACAGCCCTGCGCGGCCGGTGTACAGGTCCACCGTCAGCAGGTCCAGCGTGGCGCCGGATTCCTGCTCGGCGTTTTTCAGGCCCAGGGCCACGTTCACCAGGCGGGCCGCGCTCTCGGCGGCAAAGCCCGCCCGCAGCAGCTGGCTGGTCAGGCGTGCGGCCATCTGGCCGTCCACGGCGGCGGCGCGGCCGGTGCCCATGCCGTCGCACAGCAGCATCTGGGCCCGGCCCGAAGCGTCGCAGAACTGCTCCAGCGCGTCCCCGCTGACCGCCTGCCCCCTGGCCGCATGGGCCGCCGCGCCGAACTGCGCCCGGAACAGCGGTTTTTCGCTGAACGTCAGCATGGTCACGGTGCGGCAGTGGGTGATCTCGGGTTCTTCCAGGTCCCGGCGGCACAGGCGGCCGACCTCCGCCCCCAGGGCCGCGGCCTCCTCCGCCGTAAAGCGGGTGCGGGCGATGGTCACCGACACCGTCAGGCGGCCCGCGAGGTCGGCGGTGACGCTGCATTCCAGCGCCTCCAGCCCCAGCCCCGCGAAAAGCTGGGCCACCTTGGCCTCCCGCCGGGGGTCCGGCAGGCCCGCCTGCCCCAGCTTGCCCGCCAGCTGGGCCAGCGCCGAGGCCAGGGCGCTGTACTGCTCGGTAAGGGCCGCGCGCAGGGTGGCGGCCCGGGCGCGGGTCTGGCGGCGGCTGCGCCACAGCCGGTAGCCGTGGTTGGCCGCCGTGCACAGGTCCCCCGGATGGATGCAGACCGACAGCTGCCCCGGCAGGTCCTCCACCTCCACCCGGCCCCGGCTTTCGAGGGCGGGTTTGAGCTGGTAGAGCCCGTCCATGGCCGTGGCGTAGCCCCGCACCCAGCAGCGGCTGCGGCGGGTGCAGGTCTTGCAGGTGGTGCGGGCCACGTGCTCCACCACAAAGTCGAAATTCTCGCCCCGGGGCGGCATCTGGCGGGCGCAGACGGCGTTGACGGTCTCGGCGATGTCGCTGAGGGTATCGGCCACGCCGGAAAGCCGCCGCGCGGCCCCGCCGAGGCCCTGGGCCGGGGCCGGGGGCGCCGGCGCCGGGAACACCGCCCGCAGCCATTCCCCCGGCAGGGCCAGCGCCACGCAGGCCCCCAGCCCCGCGCCCGCCGCCAGGGGCAGCACCCCCGCCGCGTCGGGGGCGGCCAGCGCGCCCAGCGTGCAGCCCGCCGTGAACACCCCCGCGCAGCGCCAGCGCTCGCCGGGGTACAGGCAGGAGGCCGCCAGGCTGCCCAGGGCCACGGCCAGCGCCGCATAGCACAGCCCGGGGCTGGCCGCCGTCAGGGCCGCCGCAAAGGCGATGCTGAGCACCGCCGTCTGCTCCAATGTACCCGCTATGGCCGCGCACAGCCCCGCCGCCGCGGCCAGCGCCAGGCCCGGAGCCCAGGGCCCGGCGGCAAAGCGCTGCAGGCAGGCCACCCCCACGGCCAGCAGCAGGCAGGCCCCCCGCGCCTGCTGCGGCGGGAACTGTACGAACGCCCAGCCGAACCCCGCCGCCAGCAGGGCGGTACACCCCGTGGCGGCCAGCCCGGCCGGGTCCGGGACGCCCCCGGCGAAAAAAAGTTCCAGCGCCTGCACGGCCAGCAGCGTCAGGCAGCCGGCCAGCGCCCCCGTGCGGGGCCTGCCGCCGCCCAGCCACCGCCCCGCCACAGCGGCTGCCAGCGCCCCCGCCAGCCGGAGGCCCATCGCCAGCGGCTGAAAGACCAGGCCGGCCGCCAGCGCGCCCGCGCCCGCCGCGAACAGATACCCCGGCGGGCAGCCGATGACCAGCGCCAGCCCGAAAGGCGCGGCCCCGCCGTAGACCTGCCCGGCCCCCAGCACCAGCCCCGCGCCCGCCGCGGCCCCCTGCCACAGCAGCGCCGAGGCCCGCGCCCCCGCGGGCAGCAGCGGCCCGGCGTCCGCCGCCGGAAGATGCAGATTTTCCCTTGTAAACACAGCCACGTGAGTTTCCCCCTTTATGTTGTATGCCGTACGGTGCCTGCACTATACCACGGGGCGGGCGGTGGTTTTTGCCGCAGGCCGGGGAAACCCGAAAATCAGTGGGAAAGCCTGCAAATGCCCGCCGCGCGGACACCCTGCGCCGAAAAGGCCGCAAAAAAACTTCCTTCTTTGCCGGGAAGGAAGCGAAGGGATCCCAAACGGGCCGAACCGCCGCTCCGCCCGCAAAAAACGCCCCCGGCAGCCTGTGCTGCCGGGGTTTGGTGGTTTTGCGCGGGCAGGCAGTGCGCGGCCCGCCCGCGTATCGGTTGTCTTTTTACGGTTCCTCCAGCCCGAAATATTCGCACAGGCATTGGTAGTAGAGTTCCGCCGCCGTTTGGCAGCCGTCCTCCCCGGCCAGCAGGGCCATGTCGCCGGAACTGCTGATGAACCCCTCCTCACAGAGCACCGCCGGGCAGCCGCAGGCTTCCAGCACCGTGAAGGTGGGTTCGCTGCGGGGGGTGGTGTCGGTGGATTCATAGATCAGCTTCTCATCGTTCCAGCCGTAGTATAAGTAGCGCACGCCGGTGGTCCCGCGCAGCCGCAGCCCCAGGCCGCTGAACGCCCGGGCCGCCAGCAGCCCGAAACGCACGCTGCCGGCGTTGGTGGCCAGGGCCGGCGGCGCGGCATAGCATTCAAAGCCGGAGGAATCGCTGCTGCCGTCGTAGTTCAGGTGGATCGAAAGCAGGAATTCCGCCCCCGCGGCCTGGGCCGCCGCGCCCCGCTCGCTGGGTTTGAGGTAGGCCGTGCCGTCGGCGGTGAGCAGCGGCGCAAAACGGCCGTCGGCTTCCAGCAGGCTGTACAGCGCCCGGGCCGTGGCCAGGGTGATCTCGCTCTCCCGCAGGCCGCCCGACTCGCTGCCGTAGTCCTCCGCCCCGATGGACGGGTTCACCCCGCCGTGCCCCGGGTCGATGGCCACCACGATGCGGCCGTCCGCCGGGGCGGCCAGCCCGGCAGCCGCGCTGCCGCTTTCCTGCTGCGCGGCTTCGTCCCCTTCGCGCTGCGCGCGCCCCGCGCCGGGGCCTGCGCAGGCGTGCCACACCACGAAGGCCGCCGCCGAGGCCAGCACCAGCGCCGCCAGCGCGAACAGCAGCCCCCGGCCCCGGCGGCGCCGCCTGCGGCGGGCCCGGCCGGTATAGACGGAACGTTCCGGCGCGCGGCGCGCCGGCTCCTCATAGCGCACGATCCGACCTTTGGCCATGGCGGGCTCCTTTCTTTGCACGTCCTGCGGTTTCCCTTGCCGGAGGGGTCCGGCCCCCCTTTTATATAACATCGTAGCACGCGGTTGTGTCCAAGTTGTGTCGGAGTTGTAACGCCCCGCAGAATTTGTCGAAAACTGGAAGCCCTTTTCTGCCACACCCGGCGGGCTTCTGTACAAATTTTTCCAAAATTGCGCGCCGCAACGCCATCCGTCGGATTTTGTCGAACGGTTCCCGGCTGCCAAATATTGACAATATTACCAAGCTCTCGTATAATTGCTACAAGAAGTTGCGCAAGGGGACAAAAACCCCCACCACATTTTGCAGGCGCTGCCCGCAGCGCCGTTTTCCACAGGAGGTTGCTCTATGATTTCTACCGGGATCGTCCGTCATATGGATTCGCTGGGCCGCGTGGTGCTGCCCAAGGAACTGCGCCGCACCTTCGGCATCACCGCCGACACACCGCTGGAGATCCTGACCGAAGGCGACGCCATCCTGCTGCGCAAGTACCGCCCGGCGGATGCCTGCGCGCTGTGCGGCGAGGTCTCGCCCGATTCGGTGGAACTGCACGGCAAGTTCGTCTGCCCGCGCTGCCGCGCGGCGCTGGCCGGGAAGTAATACGCCGCCCAACACAAAACCGCTGCCCATGCCGCAGGCAGCGGTTTTCTCTGTTTTTCCCGGCGCGTCAGGGCCGCGTCGTTTCCTGCATGGTCTCCTCGGCGTTTTTGATAAGGTTCAGCAGGCTGGTGGCGTGGCGGGGGTAGTCGTGGGTCAGCCGTTCGGTGGTCAGCGCCCGGGTGGCCGGGTCCTCGCTGGCGTGCACGCCGTCCTCCCCCCGCAGCACGGCGGCCAGGTCGGCTTCGGTCAGGTGCATGGCGGCCTCGGCGCCGGCCTGCCAGCGCGCCCCCCGCACCCGGAACATGCCCGCCACGTTGCGGGGCGAAGCGTCATGCAGCTGCCGGAACACCTTGTACACCGCCAGCATCAGGTAGCGGCTGACGGCCGTGACCAGCTGCTTGTCCCCGCTTTCCTGCAATTTATCATAGAGGATCTCCAGCGAGTTCTCGATCAGCTTTTTGTACATCGTCGGCAGCACGCTGCCCCGGTAGACGCTGCCGCTGGAACTGCCGCCCGCGCCGGGCAGGTCCTCCACGCGGATGGTCTGGCCGCTGCGCTCGGCGCTGCGGCCCAGCAGGTAGTCGCAGCTGACGCCGTAATAATCCGCCACCTGGACCACAAAGGCCAGGCTGCACTCCCGGATGCCTTTTTCGTAATGGGAAAGCTGCGCCTGGCTGATGCCCAGCTCCTGCGCGGCCTGTTTCTGCGTGATGCCCCGTTCTTTACGCAGCAGCGTAAGAATGCGGCTGAACTCGTTGGCCATATCCATCCTCTTCCGCGGCGGGTCCCACCGGCGCGCCGCGCCGGGCCGCCGGGACCGGCCAGCCTGTTGTTTCTACGTGTTGTATATTATATTCGTCAAAAAACGCTTTGTAAACCCGGCTTTCGACTGCGTTTTGCCCCGCGTTTTGCCCACGGCACACGCCCCGCCCATATCTTGGGGCGCGCGCCGCAAAACGGGCTATAAATATTGTGGGCGGCGGGGCGCAGGGCGCGGCCGCGCCGGGATTCTGTAATCAAATTGTAACATTTTTCCATTGCGGGCGCGCCCGTTTTGGGGTATGCTGGTAGCGTTACCCTAATAAGGAAAGTGAGAAACACCGTGAAATATTACAAACTCCATCTGATCCGCCATGGCCTGACCGCCGGGAACCTGCAGGGGCTGTACATAGGCAGCGGCACCGACCTGCCCCTGTGCGCCGAGGGCCGCGCCCAGCTGCAGGAGCTGAAAGCGCAGTTCCGCTACCCGGAGGTATCGCTGGTGTTCACCAGCCCCCTGCTGCGGGCCACCCAGACGGCGGACGTGCTGTTCCCCGGCGTGCGCCAGATCGAACTGCAGGACCTGCGGGAGATGGCGTTCGGCAAGTTTGAAGGCCGGCCGCTGCAGCAGCTGGTGAAAGACCCCGAGTTCGCCCGGTGGATGGACCCCACCAGCCGTGCGGTGCCCGCGGGGGCCGAGGACCGGCAGGCGTTTTTTGAGCGCACTTCGGGCATGCTGATGAAAATGTTCGAGTACCTGCTGCGCACCCATACCCAGGAGGCCGCCTGTGTGACCCACGGCGGGGTCATCATGAACATGCTGGCCCAGCACGCCCTGCCCTTCCGCAAGCCGGAGGAATGGATGACCGACCCCGGCGCGGGCTACAGCCTGCGGCTGGACGCCGAGATGTGGATGCGCGACCACCTGGCCGAAGCCTACGACGTGGTGCCGTGCGGCTACCTGGACGGGGCGGAAGAATAAGCGGCGCACGTCCGCCGCTGGCAACGGATTTTCAACCTTTTTCGACAGTCTGGCATGCCCGGGCGGCAAGACCGCCCGGGCATGTGTGCGCTTTTCGCGCAAAAAAGTGTTCTTTCGTTGCTTTTCCCCGCAAAACATGGTATGCTGTGGGTATTCTGCGGGGGCTTCCCTGTTTTTGACCCCCAAACACGACCAAAGGAGGAGTACCCTTATGAAACGCACCCGTACCCTTTGCGCCGCCCTGGCCCTGACCGCCGCGGCGGCCCTGACCGCGTGCAGCATGCCCGGCGGGTCCGGTTCCGCCCCCGACAGCAGCGCCCCTGACAGCAGCGCCGCTGACAGCAGCGCCGCTGACAGCAGCGCCGCCGAGGCCCCCGCTGAAAGCGACCCCGGCGAGACCATCAGCAGCGAGGACGGCTACGGCGAAGGCCGCCTGGGCGACACCATGCAGACCTACTTTTTCGACTACACGGTGAACAGCGCCTATACCTGCACCGAGTTCGCCGGGACCACCCCCGCGGAGGGCAGCATGTTCCTGGTGGCCGACGTGACGGTGCGCAACACCGACAACCGCAGCATCGAGATGTACGACACCGATTTCCAGGCCCAGTGGGGCAGCGATGGCGAGGAAGATTTCCGCGTGCCCATCACCTACGACACCGAAAACCAGATGGACCTGCCCACCCTGACCGATGAGCAGCTGCCCTCCACCTACATGCTGGCCGTCGACGAGGAGCGCACCGGCCTGCTGGTGTACGAAGTGCCCGCCGGGTTCCAGGATTTCTCGATCTCTTACCAGGAGATATTCAGCGACGATTCCTACGGCGACACCTTCTTCGTCTTTTTCACGGCCGAGCCGCAGGAGGGCACGGATTCCGGGGCCCCCGCCGCCGTCTGACGCCATTCGTTTTACCGCAAGCATCCGGGCATGGCAGCCGCCATGCCCGGATTTTTTATCTGCCGTTTGCCCGCCGCCTGCTTCCGGCAAAGCCAGCCCCCCGGCCGCAGGGCGGCCGGGGGGCTTATGTTCTTTTGCTTTTTTCCGAAAAAGCGGCGGCAAAAGCCGGGGCTCACCCCGCGGGTGCGGGGGTGGGCGTGGCCGTGACGCCCGCGGCGTCCAGGATGGCCTGGTTGTCGGCGATGGTCTGGTTCAGCGCATCCAGCGCCGCCTGGGCTTCGTCGCGCTGCGCGATGAGGTCGGCGTTGCCGCTGTCCGCGTCGAGCGCCGCCTGGGCCTCGTCCAGCGCGGCCTGGGCGTCCTCCAGCTGGGCGGTGGCGTCGGCTACCGCCTGCTGCGCGTCGGTGATCTTCTGCTGCGCCTCGAACTCCGCCTGGGCCGCAGCGGCGGCTTCGTCGCTGATGCCGCTCTCCAGCAGGGCGGGCTTCTCGGGCAGGGCCTGCTCGGCGCCGTCCGCGCCGGTCAGGCGCAGGGCCTGGCCGTAATAGCCGCCCCACAGCGCGATAAAGCTCTTGCCCGGGCTGACCACCAGCGGCTGGCCGTCGGCGGCGGTCAGCTGCAGGGGGCCGGTGGCGTCCTCCTTGGCCCAGGTGATGGCCTCCCACGCGCCGCCGGTCAGGTAAAGCCCCGTGCCGCCGGTCATATCATAGTCGCGGGTGTAGCCGTCGTCCTTGATGCCGCTGGACGCATAGAGCACGAACACGTTGGTGAAGGCCGCCTGCTGGCCGTTGTCGGCGTCGGTGGCCGGGGAGCCGTCGGCGTTGGTCTTGTAATACAGCCCGCTGGCCGCGTCAAAGTTCAGCTGCTCGCTGTCGTCGGGGGAGAAGGTCACCGTCAGGCTGGTGGCGTTGCGGGCGTCCCCGGCCACGGGGGCGCGCTCCCCGAACAGGAACAGCGGCGTGTTCCCCCCTTCCAGCGAGGCGCCGTACTGTTCCAGGCCGGCGCGGATCAGGTCAGCGGTGGTGTACCAGCAGTTTTCCTCGCGGTAGCCCGCGTTCTGGCGGTCCTGGTCAAAGGCGAAGGCCGCCTTGCCGATGTGGTAGCCGTCCAGGTCCTGGTAGCCCAGGGCGTTGAGCAGGTTGGAGGCGTAGATGTTCTTGTCGATGTGCACGGGCAGGGCGTTGAGGGGCAGGGCGAACTGCAGCAGCAGGTCGCGCCCCGGCCCCACCGGCCCCGCCTTGCTGATGGCGTCCACGTTGGCGTACAGGGCCATCAGGCTGGCGGTGGTGCCCTCGGTCACGCCCTCCACCAGCACGTCGGCGGCGGCAATGCCCCACTGGGGCGCAGCGCCGGACAGGGTGCGCAGCGTCACGGCCACCGGGCGGCGGCCCGTGTAGTCGGCGTCCGCCAGCCCGGTGAGCGGGTTGGGGACCGGCTCCGCCTGGGGCGTGGGGGTGGGTTCGGCCGTCGCCGCCGGTTCCGGGGCGGCGGAAGAAGCCCCCTCCCCGCCGGTACAGCCGCCCAGCAGCAGGGCGGCCAGCAGGGCCGCGGTCAGGCCCAGCGCCTGGATGGTTCGTTTCATACGCAAATGTTCCTTTACTGCAAATCTAAACCTGTCCCCACCGGCGGGCATCCGCCGGCGGCGGCGCGCCAGCGCAAAGGCGCAGCCCGCGTCGGGCGGACTGCGCCGGGATGTTCAGCAGGAAGGGTCCGTGTGTGCGGGTCAGCCCACGGCCTCGGGGTCCTCGGCGGCGTCGCCGGCGCCGGTGGCGTTGTTGGTCAGGTCGTCGGTGCTCATGCCCAGGGTCTCGCCGGCTTCGGCGTCATCCTCCACGTAGTCGCTCTCATAGGTCTTGGTGGTGGTGCTCTCCAGGTCCATGTCGGCCAGGGTGGTGTGGATGAAGTTCTCGGCATAGTCCACGTCGGTCACGGCCACATAGCTCTTGCCGATGTTGACTTCCAGCGGGGTATCGCTGCACTGGCCGTCCTCGGTCAGATAGTACAGGCGCAGGGCCTCCTGCGGGGTGCCCTTCTGCCAGTAGATCTTCTCGCACTTGCCGCCGTAGCAGTAGTAGCCGATGCCGCCCCAGGCGTACTCGGCATACTGCAGGTCCTTGGCCTCGTGGCCGGGGTAGGTGTGGATGTCGGTATAGAGCACCAGCACGTTGGGGAAGGCCAGCGTGGTGTCGTTGGCCTCGTCCACGGTGTCGCGCCACTGGCCGTCGCTGTAGTTCTGCTGCATGGTGTAGGTGTTGCTGGCAGCGTCATACAGGAAGCGGGTCTTGTAGGAGGGGCTGTGCTCGATCTCGATGTATTCGCCGTCGCTGACCACAGGGCCGTACTTGTCGCTGTAGGCGCTGTCCAGGCTGGCGGAGAGGTCGCGGGTCTCGCCGGTGCGGTAGTCCACGAAGTTGAAGAAGGTGGAATCGGTGGAGCGGTCCATGTCGATGTTATGGTCCTGGATGTACTCCGCCAGTTCGTCGGAGGTCATGTACAGCGTGTGCTCATAGGCCAGGGTGCCGCTGTTGTAGGACGCGCCGTTCCAGTTGACGCGGCCGGGGTCGCGGTCGCCCCAGTTGCCCACGTCGTTGATGTTGAGGTTGCCGTAGCTGTAGTCGATGGCATACTGCTGCATGACCACGGACTGGCCCTCGTGGACGTAGAGGGCCTGCCAGGGCAGGATCAGGCGGAAGAACTGGTCGCGGCCGGAGCGCACGGGCCCGATCTCGCCAATATCCTCATAATCGGTATAGAGGGGCATGAAGCGGGTGATGCCACCCTCGACCTTGATCTCGAACAGGATGTCGGCTTTGGACAGGCCGCGCTGGGGGCGGGCCGCCACGATGTTGTTGACCATGACCGCGGTGATGCGCTGGTTCTTGTAGTCGGCGTCCCGGGCTTCGCCGGTCAGGGCGTTGGCCTCGTAGGGGGGCAGGGTGGGTTCCGGGGTGGCCGTGGCTTCCGGCGCGGCGGAGCTGGCCGGGGCGTCCTCGCTCTTTTTGCAGGCGGCCAGCGCCACGCAGAGCGTCAGAATGGCCAGCACGATCAGCAGTTTCCGTTTCATTCGCAGTTCCTCTTTTCTTGTTTGTTCCGTCCACAGGGGCTTTTGCCGATGTTAATTAGCTCTATTGTAGCCGTTTGCCGCCGGTTTGTAAAGACTTCTGCCCGCAGGCGGCAGAATTTTACAATTTTTGCGCAGGGGGGGCCATGCCGGTGGGGGCGTGCCCCGACCGGGGTTTGCGGGATGGGGGCGCCCGGACGGCGTACACGCCGCCCCTACACGCAACGGGGCCTTGCGCGGTAAATACCAAAACCGCGCCTGCCGCAACGCGCCGCGGCGGGGTACGACCCCGCCCTACGATGTTCCGTTAAATCTAAAGAAAAATCGTAAATTGCAAATTCCCGTCAGGCCGTAGGGGCGGCATGTATGCCGCCCGTGGGGTTTGGCCTTGCCGCGAATGGCCGGGGTTAATACCAACATGCCCTCATTCTGTAGGGCGGGGTCGTACCCCGTCGTGGAATTTTATCTTGCCCGCCATGTTCCGGGCTGACTTCTTTTTTACAGGCCGGCGGGGTACACTAACGGGGTACGAAATCCATCGCAAACCCCACCCAAGGAGGTACCCCATATGGACCTGAACGCCTACCGCGCCTGGCTGCAGCAGAGGGAACGCAGCGCAGGCACCATTGAAAAATACCTGCGGGACACCGCGCGCTTTTTCCGGGAGACCGGCGCGCCCGACGCCCCGCCCAAAGAGGCCGTCGCCGCCTGGCGGGACGACCTGGCCCGCCGCGGCTACTGCGCCGCCAGCGTCAACGCCATGCTGGCCGCCGTCAACGGCTACCAGGAGTTCCGCGGCGCGCCGGAAGCCAAGGCCAGACCGCTCAAGCGCCAGCGGCGGGTCTTTTGCGATGCCGCACGGGAACTGACCCGCGCGGAGTATTTCCGCCTGCTGGCCGCCGCCCGCCAGAGCGGCCGCAAGCGCACGCTGCTGGTTTTGCAGACGCTGTGCGCCACCGGCATCCGGGTCTCGGAACTGCCCTTCATCACGGCGGAAGCCGTGCGCCGGGGCCGGGCGGCCATCCGCTGCAAGGGCAAATGCCGGGAGATCCTGCTGCCCGCCGAACTGTGCAAGCGGCTGGGGCGCTGGTGCAGCCGGCGGCGCATCCACACGGGGCCGGTGTTCCTGGCCCGCACGGGCCGCCCGCTGGACCGCATCACGGTGTGGAAAATGATGAAGGCCCTGTGCGAGCGGGCCGGGGTCGCGCGGGAGAAGGTGTTCCCCCACAACCTGCGGCACCTGTTCGCCAGGACCTTCTACGGGCTGGAAAAAAATCTTGCCAAGCTGGCCGACCTGCTGGGGCATTCCAGCATCGAGACGACGCGGATCTATATCATGGAATCCGGCGCGGAGCACCGGCGGCTGCTGGAACGCATGCACCTGCTGTTATAAAAACATACAAAAGTACGGTTCTGTTGCATCTGGTACATTCTATAGAAAAAGCAGAAACTTCTCATTTGAATGTATAGTTTATGGTAGCACAGCGCGCTTAAAAAATCAAGCGCGTCAAGGCCATTTTGTTGCTTTAACCAAAAAAGGCGCACGAAAGCGATCGGACAAACTGCACGCTTGTCCGATAGTTTCCGTGCGCCCTTTTGTCAGGTACCGCCATTTTTGGGTAAAACCTCCCCTCCGCAGCCCGCACCCGGGAACGGCAGGCGCGCCGCCGCCCCGCACAGGCAACAGAACCGTACTTTTGTTTGCTCGTGGGGGAAGGGGGCGCGGCGCTTGCAAGAAGTACAGGAGATCCTGCCCGGCCGCCCGCTTGCAGCCTTCCTGCAAAGCGCCGGCAGCGGCTGGAACGAAGGGACGCAGGCCACCTACCGCCGCGCCCTGCAGGAACTGCAGGGCTACATGGCGGCCCACGGCCCGCCCACCGTACAAAGCCTGCAGGTCTGGCGGCAGTCCCTGCGCGAAACGTACAGCCTGCGCAGCATCAACCTGCGCATCACGGCGGCCAACCATTATTTCCGCTGGTGTGAACGGCCCGACCTGGTCATGCACCATGAACGTCCGTCCAAAACGCCGTCCCCGGAGTTGAGCCGCAGCGAATACCTGCGCCTGCTGCGCGCCGCCCGCGCGCAGGGCCAGCGGCAGTTATACCTGCTGGTCAAGCTGTTCGCCCTTACCGGCCTGCCGCTGCAGTGCCTGGGGCAAGTCACCGCCGCCGTCGTGCGGGCGGGCGGCGGGGAACTTTCCTGCCGCGGGCAGCCCTTTGCCCTCTGCCTGCCCGACAGCCTGCAGCGCGAACTGCTGGCGTACATGGAAGAACAGCACACCGGCAGCGGGCCGCTGTTCGTCAGCCGCAGCGGGCGGGTCGTGAACCGTTCCCACCTGTGCCGCAGCATCCAGGAACTCTGCCGCACCGCAGGCGTGCCCGAAGAAAAGGGCAGCCCCCGCTGCCTGCGCGCCCTGTGGCGCAGCACGCAGGACCGGCTGCACGCCGACATGGAGCAGCAGATCCGCAACATTTACAGCCTGCTGCTGCAGGCGGAAGAAGAAACGGCGGGCTGGTCCGCAGGGGCCTAGGACGCCTTTTGGAATTTTACGCGATTTGGGTATAACAGGAGTGAACCATATGACCTTGCATGAATTTGCGCCGCGGCGCATCGCCGCTTTGCTGTGCGCGCTGGCGCTGACAATGAGCCTGATCCCCGGCGCGGCCTTTGCCGAAGCCGCCGAACTCCTGCCGTCCGCAGACGGCGGGCTGGCGGGCGCGGCCACGAACGAGAGCGCCGCCACGGATGAGAGCGCCGCAGCAGCGGAAGGTCCCCTGCCGGTTGCCGCGGCGTACGCCGCCAGCCGGATGTCCGCTGCGGCCCTGCCGCTGGCAAACGGCCCGTCCTTCAGCGATTACACGGTGAAGGACGCCGTGACGCCGGAGGGCACCACCATCGACCTGTTCGACTATTGGCTGGACACACAGGATGCCGAGGACACGTCCAATCCTGACGATTACCCAAACAAGGGGATCAACGCGGGGCACTCCCTTCACTTCGGCGCTGGTATGGCTACCACCAACGACATTCCTCCCCGTCCCCAGGATCTGAACGCCTACACGAGCAGCTTCCGCCCCCGGCAGGGCCTTGTGGAGAACAGACTGGAGGGCGGCTGCCCGCAGCTGGCCAGTGCTGCAACCTCCGGAAGTTCGGAATCGCTGGCCTACCTGTTTGACAGAACATCACACGCTGGCAAAGCCGTCTACTCGGATGTGGGCGGGCTGCTGCAGGTCGACGACGACGGCTATTTTTACTACGATTGCGGCGAAAATTTTGCTTCCTATGACATAAACAGCACGGAGCAGAAGTTCACCCTCTACACGCAAGGCGCGGTCGAGCCTAAGGGAAACTCGCAAGGCCCCCAGTTCTTCCCCTTCGATACCGCCGACGAGGTGTTCGACCTGAGCAGCGGCATGCTGGCCTCCAAGCAGGGTCTTAATTCCCAAGACCCGACCCTCAACCACTTTTTCGGCATCCATATGAGCACCCAGTTCGTGCAGCAGGACGGCGGCAAGACCACCAGCGGCAAAACCGTCACCTACAATTTCTCCGGCGACGACGACGTGTGGGTCTTTATCGACGGCGTGCTGGTGGGCGACCTGGGCGGCATCCACGACACGACCTCCCTGGAGATCAACTTTGCGACCGGCGCGGTCGTGGTCTACCAGGACGGCGGCGAACAGGACGACGGCGAACGCAACAACGCCTACGATAAAAAAGAGCCTACCTTTGAGCAATCGACGCTCAAGGAAAAATTCGATGAGGCCGGCGTCAATACTTCGCAGGGCTTCACCGGCGACACCTTCGCCGACGGCACCACCCACACGCTGGACTTCTTCTACCTGGAGCGCGGCGGCACCGACTCCAACATGCGGCTGAAATACAACCTGGTGGACATCCCGGTCAGCGGCATCGTCAAGCAGGACCAGGACGGCAAACCGCTGCCGGGTGTGAAGTTCGCCCTCTACCCGACAGGTGCGGACTACAAGTATAACACCAGCAGTCCCTATTACACCGGCACGACCAACGCAAACGGCAGCCTGACCTTCACCAAGCGGCAGCAGACCACCGGCAAGGACGTGGCCATCACGATGGCGGAACTGCGCCGCAAAAGCGACTATTGGGTGCTGGTGGAGGACCCCGGAACCGCCGGGGACACCTACCGCCTGCCGGGGCCCATCCATCTGTATTTTTACAAAGACACGAACCTGCTGCTCTCCGCCAATGCGTGGGAGACCGGCACCTACGCCCAGCCCCATGTCACCGTGCAGGCGCGGAGCATCCCGAACCATGCCGGCAAGATGTTTGCGGTGGTGATGAAAAAGGTCGGCAGCGACTGGCTCCCGGTCTCCGGCAATGCACGGGACGGCTGGACGGTCGCCCCGGTCAGAAATGACAAAAGCATCTGGGACGCAGCCATAGAGAACGATACCTTCTTTGAAGTGGAGACTTCCGGCGCTTATGCGCTTACGATCGACGACCTGCCCGGCGACGTGACCACCTACGAGTACATCATTCAGCAGACCAAAGGAGACCCGGCCGCCGCGCAGTACAAAGTGCAGTACTTTACAGCCAACGACGACGGAACGAACGTGCAGCAGGTCACTAACACCGGCGATTTCACCCGCACCTTCTCGGTCACGCTGGCCATCGCCAACATCGAGCTGCCCGCGCCGACGCTGCACAAAACCGACGAGAGCGGCGACCCGCTGGCAGACGTGACCTTCGCCCTCTATGAGACCGGCCCGGATTTTGTCAAACAGGGGCCTGCGCTTCGGATGCTGACCTCCGACGCTCAGGGGGAACTGACCGTCAGCGACGAGGTTGGGAAAGATACGATCTCCCAGGGGTATTACCTGCTGGAAGAGACGAGCGCCCCCGCCCCTTATGTGGCGCAGAGCACCCCGATCCAGATCGTGGTCAACGACGACGGCATCTTTGTGAACGCCGGTACGGCGACGGACAATGTGACTGTGGAGACCGGCATCCACGCCCTGGCCGACAGTATGAAAGGCTTTGCCGCCGACGACGATGTGGACGCCACCCTGCACGATGTGCAGGCCAAGCCGCAGACCGGCGCCTGGGATGCAGCGAGCCAAACGTTTACCTGGACCGATACCTCCGCGAATGCCCTGCACCTGAATTACGACCCCACCGCCGCCGGAAGCGGCCTGATCTATCAGCCGACGGCTAGCATCCCCGGCAACGCGGGCACCTACACGGCCACCGAAGGCTGGTCCCGCCTGAACATCACCCAGTGCCGGGAGCACAACAGAACACAAAACAAGCAGAATCTGGGCACTCAGAGCCTTAACGCGCTGTTTACCGGGAGCACGGTGATCCATGTGGTCAACAGCAAACCGGCCACGCCGACGCCGTCGGCCACACCGCCGGAGACCACGCCCACGCCGCAGCCGACCCCGGCCCCCACGCCGACCCCGGTTTCGCAGCCTACACCGCAGCCCACGGCTGCCCCTGCGGCGGTCTCCGCCATCCCGCAGACCGGCGATGAGATGCCCGTCGGTGCGCTGACCGCGCTGGCGGCAGCGGCAGCGGCGGTGTTCGTAGCGCTGCTGGTGGTGCGCAAACGCCGCCATGGCAAGGATTGATCGCCTGACGGACGAACAACACACCCCCGCGCCCGGCAATGCCGGGCGCGGGGGTGTTCGTTTGTGGGGAATGCCGCGCCTGCCGGATCGTTCCTGCGGCGGGGTCAGGACCCCGCCCTACAAATAAAAATCACAAATTGCAACTGTTTGTCAGGCCGCCCCGCGTGCGTTCCCAGTACTCGCCCATGCTCGCGCCGGGGCGGCCGGTGCACTCGTCGGCCAGGTAGTCCCCCAGGCCCGCCGCCGCAGGGTCCCAGGCAAGGGCCTGGGCTTCGGTCGCGAACTCCACCTCGGCATACCAGAAGCCCGTGGGCCGGTCGGGGTCCACGCAGTTGACTTCCAGCGTCAGCCCGCCGGGCAGCGCGTAGCCCCGCCGCTCCTTGCGGATCAGCGGCTTGCCGATCAGGCGTTCCAGCCTGGCGAACAGTTCCGCGTCGATCCCGGTCTCGATCTCCTCCCGGCTCAAAGTCCCCGCCCCCTTGAAGCAGAGCACCAGCGCCGTGGGGCCGCCCGCCAGCGCTTCCCGCCGGATGCGCACCGTGGGCCGCACGCTGATATAGCCCTGGTCCATCTGGTAGCGTTCGCACTCCTGCAAGCCGCAGGGCCAGCCCTGCACCCACCATTTGCGTTCGATCTCCATACCGCGCCTCCCCGCCCCGCCGTGCGCAGCGCCCCGGCAGGCTGTTGTTTTTTCCAGTATACCACCGGCGGGGCAAAAACGCAAAGCCTGAGCCGGCGGGCAATATCGCCAGTTTTTGCCCCGCTGCGCGGTGCGATTTGAGCAGTTCGCCAGTTGCATTTTGCCGCCCCGCCCCGTATAATAGATACATAACAGCAAGGGCGCTGCGAAGGAAATTTCGCAGCGCCTTTCTCTGTAAATGAGCATTGTAAGGAGTAAGAAGTATGGCAGCAACCGTCATGGAACTTTACGGCAGCAAAGTCTTCAATGAACATGAGATGCGCGAGCGTCTGCCCAGCTCTACCTATAAGAGCCTGAAAGCGACCATCGAGCAGGGCCGTCCGCTGGACCTGGAAGTGGCCAACGTGGTGGCCAGCGTCATGAAGCGCTGGGCCATCGAGCAGGGCGCCACCCATTACACCCACTGGTTCCAGCCGCTGACCGGCATCACCAGCGAAAAGCACGACGGCTTCGTCAGCCCGCAGGCCGACGGCACCGCCATCATGGAATTTTCCGGCAAGGAACTCATCAAGGGCGAGCCGGACGCTTCCTCCTTCCCCTCCGGCGGCCTGCGCGCCACCGCCGAGGCCCGCGGCTACACCGCCTGGGACCCCACCAGCTACGCCTTCGTCAAGGACGACGTGCTGTGCATCCCCACGGCGTTCTGCTCCTACACCGGCGAGGCGCTGGACAAAAAGACCCCGCTGCTGCGCTCGATGCAGGCCATCAGCGACCAGGCCCGCCGGGTGCTGCACCTGTTCGGCAAGGACGTGGAGCGCGTGACCACCACCGTAGGCCCCGAGCAGGAGTACTTCCTCATCCGCAAGGAGGACTACGACAAGCGCCTGGACCTGGTGCTCACCGGCCGCACGCTGTTCGGCTCCGCGCCTTCCAAGGGCCAGGAACTGGAGGAGCACTACTTCGGCACCATCCGGCCCGTCGTCTCGGAGTTCATGAAGGAACTGGACGAGGAACTGTGGAAGCTGGGCGTGCCCGCCAAGACCAAGCACAACGAGGTGGCCCCCGCCCAGCATGAGCTGGCCCCCATCTACGACACCACCAACGTCGCCATCGACCACAACCTGCTGACGATGGAGATGATGAAAAAGGTCGCCAGCAGGCACGGCCTGGTCTGCCTGCAGCACGAGAAACCGTTTGAGGGCGTCAACGGCAGCGGCAAGCACAACAACTGGTCCATCAGTACCCGTGAGGAGAACCTGCTGGACCCCGGCGACACCCCCATGGAGAACCTGCAGTTCATGGTGTTCCTGACCGCCGTGGTCAAGGCTGTGGATGAATACGCCGACCTGCTGCGCACCTCGGTCGCCACCCCCGGCAACGACCACCGCCTGGGCGCCAACGAGGCCCCGCCGGCCATCATCTCGATCTTTGTGGGCGAGGAACTGGAAGCCGTCATCGACGCGGTGTGCAGCGATTCCCCCTACGCGGGCCCCGTGAAGATGAAGATGGACCTGGGCGTGGACGTGCTGCCCAAGTTCAGCAAGGACACCACCGACCGCAACCGTACTTCCCCCTTCGCCTTCACCGGCAACAAGTTCGAGTTCCGCATGCCCGGCTCCGCCGAGAACCTGTCCGACGCGAACACCATCCTCAACACCGCCGTGGCCAAGGCCCTGAAGGACTTTGTGGAAAAGACCTCCGCCGCCGCCGATTTTGAGTGCGCGGCCGCCGCCTGGGTCAAGCAGACGCTGAACGACCACCGCCGGGTGATCTTCAACGGCAACGGCTACAGCGAGGCCTGGGAGGCCGAAGCCGAGCGCCGCGGCCTGCCCAACCGCAAGTGCACCCCCGACGCCATGATCGCCCTGAAGGACCCCAAGAACGTGGCCCTGATGGAAGAGTTCGGCGTGCTGACCAAGACCGAACTGTTCAGCCGCTACGAAGTGGAGATGGAGCACTACTCCAAGATCATCAACATCGAAGCGCGCACCATGCTCAAGATCGCCAGCAAGCAGCTGATCCCCGCCGCCACCGCCTACATGGGCGAGGTGGCCAGCGCCGCCGCCGCCAAGACCGCCGCGCTGGAGGGCATCTCCACCAAGGCCGAGCGCAAGGTGCTCACCGCCCTGACCGGCTACACCGATGAAATGTCCGACGCCGCCGACCTGCTCAAAGAGACCACCGACCGCGTCTGCGCCATGGAGGACGAGAGCGCCAAGGCCCACGCCTTCCACGACGAAGTCCTGCCTATCATGGCCCGGCTGCGCGCCGCCGCCGACAAGGCCGAGGAACTGGTCGACGAGGACTACTGGCCCCTGCCCTGCTACAGCCGCATGCTGTTCTACACCGAGTGAGACGCGGCGTGACGCCGCTTCAAAAGGGGCAACGCTCGCCTACGGCGGTGCCTAAGGCTCGCGTTTCCCCTCTTTGAAATCCCCTTCGACAAAATTTTGCGGCAAACCGCGCACTCGTCACTACGTTCCTCGCACACTCTTGCCGCAAAATTTCCCTGTCGGTGTCGGCATCGCCGGTACACGCCCGGCGATGCCGACGGATTTAAGACTGCTCTGCGAGTTTGCAGTCTGCAGCTTTTTCATTCGCCATTCTCCTTTTCCTATTTCTTACACCACCCGGAAGGCCCGCCTGCTGCGCGGGCCTTTCGGGTATATGGGCCTTGCCCTGCGGCCGCGCGGCCGCGAAACCAACGTCCGGGAGGCTTTTATGAAACGTACCGCACAGGACATCCTGAATTATGTGGAGGACAACGACGTCAAGTTCGCCAAGCTGACCTTCTGCGACATCTTCGGCAACCAGAAGAACATCTCGCTGTTCGCCAGCGAACTGCCCCGCGCCTTTGCCCAGGGCATCAGCTTCGACGGGTCCTCCATCGCCGGGTTCATGAACGTGGAGGAGAGCGACCTGGTGCTGTGGCCCGACCCCGACACCGCCGCCGTGCTGACCTGGCGCCCCACCGAGGGGCGGGTCATCCGCATGTACTGCGACATCACCCTGCCCGACGGCCGCCCCTTTGAGGGCAACTGCCGGGGGTACCTGCAGTCGGTGGTCAAGCGGGCCAGCGCCATGGGCCTTGCCTGCAACGTGGGCTGCGAGTGTGAGTTCTACCTGTTCGAGACCGACGACCGCGGCGACCCCACCCGCATCCCGCTGGACCACGGCGGCTACTTCGACATCCCGCCCCTGGACCGGGGCGAGAACATCCGCCGGGAGATCTGCTTCGCCATTGAGGAGATGGGCCTGCACCCCGAACACAGCCACCACGAGAGCGGCCCCGGCCAGAACGAGGTCTGCTTCCTGTACACGGGGGCGCTGCGCTCCGCCGACAACCTGAACACCTTCAAGAGCACCGTCAAGGCCATTGCGGCGCGCAACGGGCTGTTCGCCAGCTTCATGCCCAAGCCGCTGGCCGACCAGCCGGGCAGCGGGCTGCACGTGAATATCTCGCTGCTGCGGGACGGCAAAAACCTGTTTGAAGGCGAACTGGCCCCCGGCAGCGAGGGCGCGCACTTTGTGGCGGGCGTCCTGGCCCACGCCCGCGAACTGACGGCCTTCTGCAACCCGGTGCCCAACTCCTACGCGCGCCTGGGCGCCAACGAGGCCCCGCTGTATGTGAGCTGGAGCCGCCAGAACCGCAGCCAGCTGGTGCGGCTGCCCAGCGCCCGCGGCGAACTGTGCCGGGTGGAACTGCGCGGCCCCGACCCCGCGGGCAACCCCTACCTGGTCATCGGGCTGATCCTGGCCGCCGGGCTGGACGGCATCCAGCGGGAACTGCCGCTGCCCGAGGCCGTCAACCGCAACCTGTTCCTGCCCAGTGCGGCCGCCGGCCTGGAATGCCTGCCCCGCACCCTGCGGGAAGCCATCACGGTGGCGGCCCAGAGCGAATTTATCAGCCGGGAACTGCCCATCGCCCTGCAGAACAAGTACTTCCAGTACCAGACGCTGCTCTGCCACGGGTTTGAGAGCGCCCCCGACCCCGAAGCCTGGGACCGGGCCAACGGGTTTCTCATCATCTGACACAGCCCACAGACACGAAAGGAGGGGCGGCCTGTGGCAAACGCGCTGATCGTATCGGCGGGCAGCAACGCCAACGAGTACCTGGCCCGGCACATGGCCGAGCTGGGCTATGCCCGCCCCGTGATCGTGCCCAGCGGCGGCGAGGCGCGCCGCCAGATGGACGGCAAGGAGTTTGAGGTCATCGTCATCAACACGCCGCTGCCCGACGAGTTCGGCCACGAACTGGGGGTGGATGCGGTGCAAAAGACCGACGCCGGGGTGATCCTGCTGGCCAAGACGCTGACGGCGGACCAGATCGCCGGGCGGCTGCAGGATTACGGCGTGCTGGTGCTGGGCAAGCCCTTCGGCGCGCCCCAGTTTCGGCAGGCCGTGCAGATCGCCGCCAGCAATTACAGGCGGCTGGCGGTGCTGCGGGCCGAGAACGCCCGCCTGCTGGACAAGATCGCCCAGCTGCGGCTGGTGGACCGGGCCAAGTGCTTTTTGATCGAGCGGCGGGGCATGACCGAAGCCGACGCCCACCGGCTGATCGAAAAGACCGCCATGGACACCCGCCGCAGCCGCGGCGAGGTGGCGCGGGAGATCCTGGAAGCGGAAGAATAGGCGGCAGGCCGCACGGACGTTTGCGTCCGTGCGGCCTGCCGGTTTTGTCTGTATCCTCTTGGCGGAAGTGCAAAGAAGGTTTGCGCAAACCGCATGGGCCTGCGGTTTTTGCCGGGAGTTTCTGCGCGCCTTTCTTGTGCCCGGGAAAGCCGCCGTTCACCCCTTTTCTTTGTCCCGCTGCTTGGCGGCGGAGAGGGCCGACGGTTTGCGGCTGTCGGGGGTGAGCAGCGTGGCGCGGGTCACGGCCGCGCCGCCGAACCTGCGGCGCAGCGCGTCCGCCGTGCGGTCCAGTTTTTCCTGCTTCTGGCGGCGGGTGCTGTCGGTGAACAGGTCCAGCTGCTCGAACTGGTCGGTGCCGGTCTTTTCGGCGCTGACCCCCACCAGCCGCACCGGGCGCTGGGGCCACATCTGCTCCATCAGTTCCCGCGCCACCTGGTAGAGACGGTCGGTGGAGTTGGTGGGGTCGGGCAGGGTGCGCTGGTGGCTGCTGCGGCGGAAGGCGTTGTCCACCAGCTGCACCGTCACCACCCGCGCCGTGCGGCCGTCCGCCCGCAGCCGCCGCCCTACCGAGTCGCAGAGCGCCAGCATGGTGGCGTCCGCCTGTTCGGGGCGGGTCAGGTCCCGGGGCAGCGTCACGCTGTTGCCGTAGGTGTTGTCCCGGGTGTGCTGCTTGGTCACGGGGTCGGCCTCGCGGCCGTTGGCGTAGTTCCACAGGGTGTCGCCCCGCACGCCGAACAGGTCCACGATGGCGCGCCGCTCGCTCTGCGCCAGATCCCCGATGGTCAGGATGCCGCAGCGGTTCAGCTTTTTCACGGCGCTGGGCCCCACGCCGAACAGCGCCCCTACCGGCAGGGGCCACATCTTGGCGGGCACCTCGGCCGGGTAAAGGGTGTGGACCTTGTCGGGCTTTTCAAAGTCGGAGGCCATCTTGGCCAGCAGCCGGTTGGGGGCCACGCCGATGTTGACGGTGAACCCCAGTTCCCGCCGCACCCGCTCGCGGATGGTGCGGGCCGCCTCCAGCGGCGGGCCGAACAGGGCCCCGGTGCCGGTCATGTCCAGGAACGCCTCGTCGATGCTGTACTGCTCCACATCGGGGGTATAGTCCCCCAGAATGGCGATCAGGGCCTTGCTGTTCTGCACGTACCAGTCGAAATCCGGCGGCGTGACGACGAGCTGCGGGCACTTGAGCCGGGCCGAGAACAGGCTTTCCCCCGTGCGCACCCCGAACTTTTTGGCGGGGCCGCTCTTGGCCAGCACCACGCCGTGGCGCTTTTCCTCGTCGCCGCCCACCGCCGAGGGCACTGTGCGCAGATCGAGGGCCTGCCCCTCCCGCAGCAGCTTGAGCGCCGACCAGGACAGGAACGCCGAGTTCACATCCACATGAAACCAGACCTTCTCCACGCAGGGCACCCCCTTTTGCCGTATTATACCACATCCGGGCGGCGAGGGCCAGCGGGCGCGTCTTTTTATGCCGCCGTCTTGCATATTTGCGCAGGATGTGCGATAATAGCTGTATAAACATTCAATTTTTTCATTTTTTGCATAGGGGGCATCTGGTATGGATTTGAAAGGGCGCGATTTTCTGACGCTGCTGGACTACACGCCGGAGGAGATCGGCTACCTGCTGGATCTGGCGGCGGCATTGAAGGCGAAAAAGAAGGCGGGCACCGCCCACGACGTGCTGCGGGGCAAGAATGTGGCGCTGATCTTTGAAAAGACCTCCACCCGCACGCGCTGCGCCTTTGAGGTGGCGGCCCGCGACCTGGGGATGGGCGCCACCTACCTGGACCCCGCGGGCAGCCAGATCGGCAAAAAGGAGTCCATCGCGGACACGGCGCAGGTGCTTTCGGGCATGTTCGAGGGGATCGAGTACCGGGGCTTCGGGCAGGAGATCGTGCAGGAACTGGCGGAATACGCGGACGTGCCGGTATGGAACGGCCTGACCAACGAGTTCCACCCCACCCAGATCCTGGCGGATTTTCTGACGCTGCGGGAGCAGTTCGGCGCGCTGAAGGGGCTGAAATTCGTCTACCTGGGCGACGCCCGCTACAACATGGGCAACAGCCTGATGATCGGCTGCGCCAAGATGGGGCTGCATTTTGTGGCCTGCGCGCCCAAGGCCTACTGGCCGGACCCGGCGCTGGTGGACCGCTGCCGGGCGCTGGCGGCGGAAAGCGGCGGCAGCGTGACGCTGGACGACCGGCTGGACGCGGCGGCGGGCGCCGACGTGATCTACACCGACGTATGGGTGAGCATGGGCGAGCCGGAGGAGGTCTGGGCCGAGCGCATCGAGGCGCTGGCCCCCTACCAGGTGAACGGGGCGCTGATGGCCCGGGCCAAGCCCACGGCGGTGTTCATGCATTGCCTGCCCGCCTACCACGACCACCAAACGGCCATTGGCCGGGAAATGGGCGAAAAGTTCGGCCGCAGCGAGATGGAAGTGACCGACGAGGTGTTCCGCGGGCCGCAGTCGGTGGTGTTCCGGGAAGCGGAGAACCGCATGCACACCATCAAGGCGGTGATGGCCGCCACCCTGGGCGCGGCGTTGTAAGCCTTGCTTGTCGTCCTTTCTTTGCAAAGAAAGGACCAAAGAAACTCTAACAAAAATCGAACTTTGTTCGATTTTGGAGAAACGTTCTTTGGTACTTTCTTTCAAGAAAGTACAAGAAAAGCCGGGACCGCACAGGCAAGGAACCACGGCGGGGTCAAGACCCCGCCCTACGGAGCCGTGGAAGGGGTCGGCACAGCGCAAGGCAAATCACACCGCAAACGTCCACGGGCCGCATCCATGCGGCCCCTACGATCTGCCGGAAGGCTGCCGGTCCCATCAGGATGTTTTTCCCTGCGGGGGACATAGCGCCGCGCCGTACTTCTATAACGGTCCCCGTTTCCGTCAGTTTGTAGGGCGGGGTCTTGACCCCGCCGCAGGAAGGTTACGGCAGGCGCGGCGGGCCGGGTAGATATACGCGGTCACGGTCACGGCTGTCGTCCTTTCTTTGCAAAGAAAGGACCAAAGAAACTCCCATAAAAATCGAACTTTGTTCGATTTTGAAGAAACGTTCTTTGGTACTTTCTTTCAAGAAAGTACAAGAAAAGCGCCCCCTGCCGGATGGCAGGGGGCGCTTTGTCATGCGTTTACCGCACTACGGGGCCAAGAGATCACTCGGCGACGTAGCCGTACTGCAG
>DHCMC07803__coassemble_525_pt1 | contig 86850 bp, 71 predicted proteins | sample DHCMC07803__metabat2_low_PE_051 | metagenome-assembled genome bin DHCMC07803 | reverse complement strand
GTGCGCGGCTGGGTGCGGGATTACGACATCGACGGCCTGCGGCTGGACGTGGCCTACTGCCTGGACCTGGGTTTCCTGGCGGAACTGCGGGCGCTGGCCGACGCGGTCAAGCCGGAGCTCGTGCTGGTGGGGGAGACCCTCCACGGCGACTACAACCGTTGGATGAACGACCACGGCTGCCACAGCGTCACCAACTACGAGTGCTACAAGGGGCTGTACTCCAGCTTCAACACCGGCAACATGCACGAGATCAGCTACAGCCTGAACCGCCAGTTCGGTTCGGAACCCTGGTGCCTGTACACCGGCAAGCATCTTTTGTCCTTTGTGGACAACCACGACGTGACCCGCGTCGCCACCATCCTGACCGACAAAAACTGCCTGCGCCCGCTGTATGGCCTGCTGTTCGGCATGCCGGGGGTCCCGGCGGTCTACTACGGCAGCGAGTGGGGCGTGGAGGGCGACAAGAAGGACGGCGACCCCGCCCTGCGCCCGGCCATCGAGACGCCCCAGTCCAACGAACTGACCGAATGGATCGCCGCCCTGGCCGGGGCGCGCACCGCCAGCCCCGCCCTGTGCGGCGGCAGCTACCGCAACGTGCTGGTCCAGCCCAAACAGCTTATTTTTGAGCGCAAGACCGATGCGGAGCGGGTGCTGGTGGCCATCAACGCCGACAGCGCCCCCTACACGGCCCACTTTGACGCGGGCTGCGGCATGGCCATGGACCTGATCACCGGCGAGCCCCACGACTTTGGCGGCGGCAGCGAACTGCCCCCCTACAGCTGTGCGTTCTGGAAGATGGAACGCTGACCCCAAAACTGACAGCGGCGCGCCCCTGCGGAGTTTTCCGGCGGGGGCGCGCCGCTTTTTGCAAAAAAATGGAAAGTGTACTTGACATGCAAGAGCGGCCGTGCTATAGTTGAGTCACGGAAAGTATACTTTCCATAAGCGGCCGCAAAAAAATAATGGAAAGCACACTTGACATTTCGGACAGGAACTGTTATCATACAAATATGGAAAGCGAACTTTCCAAAAGAAAGGAGCCGCTATGAAAAATCGACTGGAAGAGCTGCGCAAGCAGCGGGGGATCAAGCAGGAGGAACTGGCCAACGCGCTGGAAGTATCCCGCCAGACCATCGGTTCGCTGGAAAACGGGCGGTACAACCCCTCCATCCTGCTGGCCTTCAAGATCGCACGGTATTTTGACCTGACCATTGAAGACATCTTTATCTATGAGGAGGATGCAAAATGAAAACCAAGACTATGCAATACATCGGCGTTGCGGCAGGGCTGCTGCTGTTGGCGGTTGGGCTGTACCTGGTCCGCACGTTGGCCGACCCCCAGGGCTTTCTGCGCGCGCTGCCCTATGTCTGCATCGGCGCGGGCTGCGGGCTGTTCGGCGGGTGCCTGGGCAGCCTGATCGGCGACCGGGCCGTGCAGAGCGATCCCGAGATTGCCCGGCGCGTGCGGATCGAACAGAACGACGAGCGCAACATCGCGGTGGCCAACAGCGCCAAGGGCAAAGCCTTCGACTGCATGACCTACGTGTTCGGCGCCCTCATGGTGTCCTTCGCCCTGATGGGGGTGGACCTGGTGCCCCTGTTGCTGCTGGTGTTCGCCTATCTGCTGGTCCACGGGGTGGCCCTCTACTACCGCATCAAGTTCGACAGGGAAATGTGACGGCGGGGGAGGCCCCGCCCCCTATAACGCCAAAAGGCCCCTGCCGGGAACTCCCGGCAGGGGCCTTTGCGCGGCGGCAGGCCCGCCCCGCACGGCGGGCCTGCCGGAACGGCGCGGATGGTTTACAGGTTGGTGTAGCCCATCAGGCTGGTGTCCACCACGGCGGCGGTGTCCCGCCCTTCCCGCAGGGCCCAGACCACCAGGCTCTGGCCCCGGCGCATATCACCGCAGGCAAACACATGGGGCACGTTGGTGGCGTACTGGCTGTCTGCCACTGTGCCCCGGGGCGTCAGATCCACCCCAAAGGCGTCCGCCACGTAGGGTTCGCACCCCACAAACCCGGCTGCGATCAGCACAAGGTCGCAGTCCACTGTGAACTCCTCTCCCGTGGGCACCATCTGGCGGCGCCCATCGACCGTCTGGCTTTCCAGCCGCGCCAGCAGCGCGCCGCAGACCTGCCCGGCCTCGTTTTTATAAAACTCTTTCACCGTGGTCTGGTAGACCCGCGGATCGCTGCCGAATCGGGCAATGGCCTCCTGCTGGCCGTAGTCGGTCTTGAGCACCCGGGGCCATTCCGGCCAGTCGTTGCCGGGTGCGCGTGCCGCCGGCGGGCAGGGCATCATCTCCAGCTGCAGCACACTCTCGCAGCCCTGGCGGATGGCGGTGCCCACACAGTCGTTGCCGGTATCGCCGCCGCCGACCACCAGCACCCGCTTGCCCGCGGCGCTGACGGCCTTGCCGTCGGCAAAGTTGGAGTCCAGCAGGCTGCGGGTCACGCCGGTCAGGTAGTCCACCGCAAAGTGGATGCCCTCGGCCTCCCGGCCCGGCACGGCCAGGTCCCGCGGCAGCTTGGCGCCGCAGCAGAGCACCACGGCGTCGTACTGCGCTTCCAGCTCCGCGGCGCTGACGGTATGGCCCACGTCGGCGCCCAGCACGAACTCGATGCCCTCTTCCTCCAGGATCTTCACCCGGCGGTCGATGACCCATTTTTCCAGCTTCATGTTGGGGATGCCGTACATCAGCAGGCCGCCGGGGCGGTCCTCCCGCTCATAGATCGTCACATGGTGGCCGCGCTTGTTCAGCAGGTCCGCCACCGAGAGCCCGGCGGGCCCTGCGCCCACCACGGCGACCTTTTTGCCGGTGCGCGCCGGGGGCGGCACGGCGTGGATGGCCCCGCTCTCGTAGCCGTATTCCACGATGGCGCGCTCATTTTCCTTCACGGCGACCGGCTCCCCGGTAGCCATGCCGCAGGTGCAGGCGGCCTCGCACAAGGCCGGGCAGACGCGGCTGGTGAACTCGGGGTAGCGGTTGGTGGCGATCAGCCGGTGCACGGCCAGATCCCAACGGCCCTGGTAGATCAGGTCGTTCCATTCGGGGATCAGGTTGTTCAGCGGGCAGCCGCTGGCCATACCGCCGATCATCATGCCGCTCTGGCAGAAGGGCACGCCGCAGTCCATGCAGCGGGCGGCCTGTTCCTGCTGTTCCTCCGCCAGCAGCGGAAGATGAAATTCTTTGAAATTGCGGATGCGTTCCTCGGGCGGCAGTTCCAGGCTGGTCTGCCGTTCGATCTCTAAAAATCCTGTGGGTTTGCCCATTGCGCTGCCTCCCTTACCTGGCGTTTTTCATGGCGTAGAACGCTTCGATCTGCGCCTGTTCGTTGTCCTGGCCCTTCTCTTCCATCTGGGCGATGAGCCGCAGCATCTTGTCGTAGTCGTGGGGCAGGACCTTCTTGAATTTGGGCAGATACTCGCTGAAGTGGTCCAGGATGTGCTGCCCGCGGGGGGAGCCGGTCAGTTCCACGTGCTCCCGGATCAGGTCCTTGAGCAGCGAAACATCGTACTTGTGTTCCACCGGCTCCAGGCTGACCATGTCCTTGTTGACGCGCTGGTAGAAATCCCAGTCCTCGTCCAGCACGTAGGCGATGCCGCCGCTCATGCCGGCCGCAAAGTTTTTGCCGGTCTTGCCCAGCACCACCACGGTGCCGCCGGTCATATACTCACAGCCGTGGTCGCCCACGCCCTCCACCACGGCCGTTGCGCCGGAATTGCGCACACAGAACCGCTCCCCGGCCACACCGTTGATGAAGGCTTTGCCGCCGGTAGCGCCGTACAGCGCCACATTGCCGATGACGATGTTTTCGCCCCGGTCAAAGGCGGCTTCCCTGGGCGGGTAGACGATGAGCTTGCCGCCGGAAAGCCCCTTGCCCATGTAGTCGTTGGAGTCGCCCACCAGTTCCAGCGTCAGCCCTTTGGGCAGGAACGCGCCGAAACTCTGGCCGCCGTAGCCGCGGCAGACCACGCGGAAGGTGTCGTCGGGCAGCGTATTGCCGAACTTGGCGGTGATCTCGCTGCCGAAGATGGTGCCGAAAGCGCGGTCGGTGTTGCCCACGTTCAGCGTCACGGTCATGGGTTTGGGTTCGGCCATATCGAAGGACTTTTTGAACTTCTTCATCAGCACCCGCATGTCGGGGGTCTTTTCCAGCCCGAAGTCGTAGGCGTCTTTGGGGTCGAAATGCACGCCGGACGTTTCCAGCAGCGGGTTCTGCAGCAGGGCGCTCAGGTCCAGTTCGCTGGCGCGGGACCCGGCGGGGACCGCCCGGACTTTCAGCAGGTCGGTGCGGCCCACCAGTTCCTCCACGGTGCGCACGCCCAGGCGGGCCATGTGCTCGCGCAGGTCCTGGGCCATAAAGCGCATGAAGTTCATCACGTACTCGGGCCTGCCCTTGAACCGCTTGCGCAGTTCGGGGTTCTGGGTGCAGATGCCCATGGGGCAGGTGTCCAGGTTGCACACGCGCATCATCACGCAGCCCATAGCCACCAGCGGCCCGGTACCGAAGCCGAATTCCTCAGCGCCCAGCAGGGCGGCGATGGCCACGTCGCGGCCGCTCATCAGCTTGCTGTCCGCTTCGATGCGCACGCGGCTGCGCAGCCCGTTCATGATGAGGCACTGGTGCGCTTCCGCGATGCCCAGTTCCCAGGGAAGGCCCGCGTTGTGGATGGAATTGCGGGGGGCCGCGCCGGTGCCGCCGTCGAAGCCGGAGATCAGGATGACCTCGGCGCCTGCTTTGGCCACGCCCGCGGCGATGGTGCCGACGCCCGCCTCGCTGACCAGCTTGACGTTGATGGCCGCCTTGAGGTTGGCGCATTTCAGGTCGTAGATCAGCTGGGCCAGATCCTCGATGGAATAGACGTCGTGGTGGGGCGGGGGCGAGATGAGCCCCACGCCGGTGGTGGAGTTGCGGGTCTTGGCTACCCAGGGGTAGACCTTGGCGCCCGGAAGCTGGCCGCCCTCGCCGGGTTTGGCGCCCTGGGCCATCTTGATCTGGATCTCATTGGCCGAGACCAGGTACTTGCTGGTGACGCCGAAGCGGGCCGACGCCACCTGCTTGATGGCGGAGTTGCGCTCGGTGCCGTAGCGGTCTTCGGCCTCGCCGCCCTCGCCGGTGTTGGACTTGCCGCCCAGCCGGTTCATGGCGACGGCCATGCACTCGTGGGCTTCCTCCGACAGCGCGCCGTAGCTCATGGCCGCGGTCTTGAACCGCTTGACGATGGAATCCACGCTTTCCACTTCCTCCAGCGGCACGCCCTCTTCGGGGTAGTTGAATTCCAGCAGGCTGCGCAGGTGCATCAGGTCGCCGTCCTCATTGGCAACGGCCCGGGTGTACTGCTTGAACGTGTCGTAGCTGCCGGTCCAGCAGGCCTGCTGCAGCAGGTGGATGGTCTGCGGGTTGTACAGGTGCTGTTCGGCGGCGGGGCCGCTGCGGAACTTGTGGGCCCCCAGGCTGGGCAGTTCGCGGTTGATGTCCAGCCCCAGCGGGTCGAAGGCCTCCTGGTGCCGGGCTTCCAGATCCTCCTGGATATCGCGGATCGTGATGCCGCCCACCCGGGAGACAGTGTTGGTGAAATATTTGTCCACCACCTCCCTGCTCAGGCCCAGGGCCTCGAAGATCTGGCTGCCCGCATAGGACTGGATGGTGGAAATGCCCATCTTGGAAGCGATCTTGACGATGCCCGCCAGTACGGCCTTGTTGTAATCCTGCACGGCGGCGTAGTAGTCTTTGTCCAGCAGCCCTTCGTCGATGAGTTCCCCGATGGTCTGCTGGGCCAGATAGGGGTTGATGGCGCTGGCGCCGTAGCCCAGCAGGGTGGCAAAGTCGTGGACCAGCCGGGGCTCGCCGCTTTCCAGGATCAGCGCCATGGCCGTGCGCTTGCGGGTGCGCACCAGGTACTTGCTCACCGCGCCCACAGCCAGCAGGCTGGGAATGGCTACATGGTATTCGTCGATCTCCCGGTCAGAGAGGATCAGAATGTTGGCCCCGTCCCGGTAGGCGCGGTCCACATCCACGAACAGCCGTTCGATGGCTTTTTCGAGGTCGGTGTTTTTGTAGTAGCAGATGGAGACGGTCTCCACCTTGAAACCCGGCACCTGCATGGATTTGATCTTGAGCAGGTCCGTCTCGGTCAGGATGGGGTTGCTGATCTTGAGCACCTTGCAGTTGTCGGCCTGCTCTTCCAGCAGGTTGCCCTGTGCGCCCACGTAAACGGTGGTGGAGGTGATGACTTTCTCCCGCAGCGCGTCGATGGGCGGGTTGGTCACCTGGGCGAACATCTGTTTGAAGTACTCGAACAGGGAAGGCCGGGTATGGCTCAGCACGGCCAGCGGCGTGTCGTTGCCCATGGCCCCGGCGGGTTCGCTGCCGTTGCGGGCCATAGGCAGGATCACGGTGGAAACATCCTCATACCGGTAGCCGAACGCCTTCTGCAGCTGGACCAGTTCCTCCTTGCCATAGTGGGGCGCGCGCTTGTTGGGCACTTTCAGGCTGGAAAGATCCACCAGATTGCGGTCCAGCCATTCGCCGTAGGGCTGGCGGCTGGCGTACTCTTCTTTCAGCTTTTCGTCGTCCACCAGTTCGCCTTTGACGGTGTCCACCAGCAGCATTTTGCCGGGGCGCAGGCGGTCCTTGCGCACGATCTCCCCGGCGGGGATGTCCAGCACGCCCACCTCGCTGGAAAGGATCAGCCGCCCGTCCCTGGTGATGTAGTAGCGGCTGGGGCGCAGGCCGTTGCGGTCCAGCACCGCGCCCATCACGTCGCCGTCGCTGAACAGGATGCTGGCCGGGCCGTCCCAGGGCTCCAGCATGGTGGCGTAATACTGGTAGAACGCTTTTTTCTTGGGGTCCATGCTCTGGTTGTTGGACCAGGGCTCCGGGATGGTGACCATCACGGCCAGGGGCAGGTCCATGCCGTTCATGACCATGAATTCCAGCGTGTTGTCCAGCATGGCGGAGTCTGAGCCGCCCTGGTTGACGATGGGCAGCACCTTGGTCATGTCGTCTTTCAGGTAGTTGGAACCGATGGTCTCCTCGCGGGCCAGCATGGTATCCACGTTGCCGCGGATGGTGTTGATCTCGCCGTTGTGCAGGATCAGCCGGTTGGGGTGGGCCCGGTTCCAGCTGGGGGCGGTGTTGGTGGAAAAACGGCTGTGTACCATGCCGATGGCGCTCTCGTAGTCGGCGTCCTGCAGGTCGGGGTAGAACAGCCGCAGTTCTTTGACCAGGAACATGCCCTTGTAGACGATGGTGCGGCTGGAAAGGCTGCACACGTAGGTGTCGGGGCTGGACTGCTCGAACACCCGGCGCGCTACGTACAGCCGCCGGTCAAAGGCGACGCCCGCTTCCAGCCGCGGCGGCTTGCCCACAAAACCCTGCCAGATGCTGGGCATGCAGGCCCGGGCCTTGTGGCCCAGCACCTCGGGGCAGGTGGGCACCTCGCGCCAGCCCAGGAAAGGCAGGCCTTCCTTTTTGCAGACGATCTCAAACAGCTTTTTGGCCTGGTTGCGGCGCAGTTCCTCCTGCGGGAAAAAGAACATGCCGATGCCGTATTCCCGTTCTTTCCCCAACTCGAGGCCCAGCGCGGCGGCTGCTTTCTGAAAAAAGCGGTCGCTGATCTGCGTCAGGATGCCCACGCCGTCGCCGGTCTTGCCCTCGGCATCCTTTCCGGCGCGGTGTTCCAGATGCTCCACGATCTGCAGGGCATCCTCAATGGTCTGGTGGGTCTTGCGGCCCTGAATGTCCACAACTGCGCCGATCCCGCAGTTGTCGTGCTCAAAGCGGGGATCATACAGGCCGGCAGGGACTTTGCGTTCGGTGAAATTCTCCATGCTTTGTCTTTGCTCCTTCCCAAGAATACCGCCGCGTCGGCGGCAAACAAAAAAGACGTTCCCGCAGGGTACACTGCCCCTGCCTGGGAACGTCCTTGTTCTTGCCTCGTACTATACCATAGATTTTCCGTTTTTACAAGCAGAAAACGAAAGATTATAAAGAAAATAATGTAAAAAGCGGAAAAAATATGAATTGAAAGCCAAAAAACTTTCTTTTATTTTGCACCCGCATGCTCGCGCTCATTCTGGGCACGCAATTCCGCCAGAATGCCCGCCAGCAGTTCCTCCTGGGTGGGACCCTTGGGCGCGGCGGGGGCTTCCTCCGCCTTCTTTTTCTGGCCCAGCGTCATAAGGCGGTTCATGGCCTTGACGATGCAGAACAGCACAAAGGCCATGATGATGAAGTTGAGGACTGCAGAGATGAAGGCCCCGACGCGCAGCGGGTCGGCATTGTTGGGCAGTGCAAACACCACGTTGCTGAAATCGGTGGAGAAGGCGATGCCCAGGAGGGGATTGAGGACGTCGTTGGTCAGCGAGGTGACGATGCCCTGGAAGGCGGCGCCGATGATGACGCCGACGGCCATGTCCACCACGTTGCCTTTGAGGGCGAACGTCTTGAATTCGTTCAGAAATTTTTTCATACGGTGTTCCTTTCGCTGGCCCGGCGCGCGGGCGGTGATACAAAAAATCCCGGCGGGGGCCGCCGGGAAAGAAAACTGGGTCAGGACTCTGTTTTCAGCAGTTTGGCTACCGCCTGGGCCGCCCCGTCCAGGAAGGAACCGGCATACATTTCGATCATGCCGGCGTCCGCCTCCTTGGAAAGCTCCGGGTCGATGGGCATTTTGGCCAGCACCGGCAGCTCGTACTTGGCGGCAATCTCATCCACGTGGCTGTCGCCGAACACGGCGATGTGCCTGCCGCAGTCCGGGCAGACGGCGTAGCTCATATTTTCTACCAGGCCCAGGATGGGCACGTTCATCATCTTGGCCATCTGCACGGCCTTGCCGACGATCATGCCCACCAGTTCCTGCGGGCTGGAAACGATCAGGATGCCGTCCACCGGCAGGGTCTGGAAGACGGTCAGCGGCACGTCGCCGGTGCCCGGGGGCATGTCCACAAACAGGAAATCCACATCCCAGACCACGTCCTGCCAGAACTGCTTCACAGCGCCCGCAATGACGGGGCCGCGCCAGACTACGGGGGCCTCGGGGTCGTCCAGCAGCAGGTTGATGCTCATGATCTGCACGCCGGTGCGGCTGGTGATGGGGTCGATGCTCTCGCCGTCGCCGGTGGCGGGGCCGCGCACGCCGAACAGCCGGGGGATGGACGGGCCGGTGATGTCGGCGTCCAGCACGCCGGCTTTGTAGCCCAGGCGGCGCATGGAGACCGCCATCATGGCGCTGGTCATGCTCTTGCCCACGCCGCCTTTGCCGGACACCACGCCGATGACCTTGCGGATGCGGCTTCTCGGGTGGGGCGGTTCGTGCTGCGGGGCGCGGTGATCACAATTGGCACTGCATGTGCTGCAATCGTGGGTACATTCTTCACTCATGGTTCTCTGCTCCTTACCATAAAAATTGGCTGAAGTTCAGTATAGCAAAAATTTCGCGCCAATGCAAGACGGTGGAACGCCGTTTTTACAGTGCTTCCACGATCCCCTGCACCAGCCCCTGGAAAACGGGGCCCCGCTGGTTGGCGATCTCGATCACTTCGTCGCCGGAAAGGCGCTTGCCTGCCATACCGGCGGCCATGTTGGTGATCAGGCTCAGGCCCAGCACCGGCAGCCCGCAGTGGCTGGCGGCGATGGCTTCGGGCACCGTGCTCATGCCCACGGCGTCGGCCCCCAGCGTGCGGAAAGCGCGGATCTCGGCGGGGGTCTCGAAACTGGGGCCCATGTAGCCCAGGTAGACGCCTTGCTGCAACGTCAGCCCCTGGGCGGCGGCCACCTGCAGGGCAACCTGCTGCAGTTCCGGCGTGTAGACATGGGTCATATCGCAGAAGCGGGGGCCGATGCTGTCGTCGTTCTGGCCCCGCAGCGGGTTGGCGCCCATAAAGTTGATGTGGTCGGTGATGAGCATGAAATCCCCCACGCTGAAATCCCAGTTCACGCCGCCCGCGGCGTTGGTCAGGATCAGCGCCCGGCAGCCCAGGGCCTTGAACACCCGCACCGGCAGGGCGATGGCGCTCATGTCGTGGCCTTCATAGTAGTGGAAGCGCCCCTGCATGCAGAGCACCTTTTTGCCGCCCAGCACCCCGGCCACGAACTGCCCGGCATGCCCCGGCGCGGTGGACAGGGGGAACCCCGGCACATCCCGGTAGGGGATGACCGCCGGCTGTTCGATCTGGCCGGCCAGCCCGCCCAGGCCGGAACCCAGCACCAGCGCCAGGTCGGGGGTGAACGGAAGATGCGCGCGCAGGTATGCGGCGGCGGTATCGACTTCTTTCATACGGTAAAACCTCCTGCAGATTGTCCTTTCTATTGTAACACCGCCCCGCGCGCCGCGCAAGGAATAATGCGGCCTTTTGCCGCATAGCCCTGTAGGGGAGGGGGCGATGCCATGACACGGCGCAGACGGTACCTGCAGAACGCGGCCCTGCTGACGGCGTCCAGCCTGGTGCTGCGTCTGCTGGGCATGGGGTTCCGGGTGATCCTCTCCGCCTATCTGGGCGGCGAGGGCATGGGCCTGTACCAGCTCATCATGGCCCTGTATGCGGTCTTTATCGCGCTGGCAACAGCCGGGGTCAACGTGGCCTCTACCCGGCTGGCCGCCCAGAGCCTGGCCCGGGGGCAGGGGCTGGGGACGACGGCGCGCCGCCTGTGCACCACGGCGCTGCTGTTCGGTACCGCCGCCATGGCGGCGCAAAGCCTGCTGGCCGGACCGCTGGCGCGCTGGCTGCTGCACGATGTGCGGGCGGAAGCGGCGCTGCGGGTGCTGGCCCCCAGTCTGCCCTTTATGGCGGTGGCGGGCGCGCTGCGCGGGTGCTTCCTGGCGGCCCGCAAGGTCACGCCCAATGTGACCGCCCAACTCATCGAACAGCTGGTGCGCATGGCGGTGGCGCTGGCCGGGCTGCGGGTGCTGGCCCGGTGGGGCGTGGGCTACGGCTGCGCGGCGGTGATGCTGGGCAACACCGTGTCGGAAGGGGTGTCCTGCGGGCTGATGGTGCTGTTCGCCGTGCGCGCATCGGAGTTTGCCCGCCGCCGGGAGGAGCCGCTGCATCCCTTCACCCGGCGGGAATTGTGCGGGATTGTGCTGCCGGTGGAAGGCAGCCGCCTGCTCAGCAGCGGCTTGCAGGCGGCCGAGAGCAGCCTGATCCCGCTGACGCTCTCCATCTACACCGGCAGCCGGGCGGCCGCCATGACCCAGTACGGCAACCTGAAGGGGATGGCCCTGCCGCTGCTGTTCTTCCCGTTTTCCTTCCTGACGGCGCTTTCGGGCCTGCTGATGCCGGAGGTCGCCCGCACCCACGCCCGGCACGACGGCAAAGCCACCCGCCGCCTGATCGGCGCCATGCTCAAGATCACCGGGGCCTTCTCCCTGCTGGCGGGGGCGGCTTTTGTCGCATTCGGCGCGCCGCTGGCGGAATTTGTCTACCGCGACGCCGCGGTAGGGCGGTACGTGCAGGTGCTGGGCTTCGTCGCGCCTTTCATGTACCTGGAAAGCATGGTGGACGGCGTGCTCAAAGGGCTGGGGGAGCAGATGGCGACCTTCCGCTATTCGCTGGTGGATTCCATCTTCCGCATCACGGCCATTGCGCTGCTGCTGCCGCGGTACGGCATTGCGGCGTTCCTGGGCATCATGATCGCCTCCAACCTGCTGACCTTTACGCTGAACACCCGCCGCATGTGGAAGGTGGCCGCCGCCGAATAAGGCAAACGGCCCCCGCCGTCAGGCGGGGGCCGTTTGCGCGATGACAGATTACAGGGTCTGGCCGCTGACCAGACCGTTCCACAGGCGGTAGTAGATGCCCTTCTTTGCCAGCAGTTCGGCGTGGCTGCCTTCTTCCTCGATGCCGTCTTTGCCCAGCACCAGGATGCGGTCGGCGTTCTGGATCGTGGTCAGCCGGTGGGCGATGGTCAGCGTGGTGCGGCCCTTGGCCAGCTTGTCCAGGCTCTGGCCGACGAGGATCTCGCTCTCGTTGTCCAGCGCGCTGGTGGCCTCGTCCAGCAGCAGGATCGGCGGGTTCTTCAAAAACACCCGGGCGATGGCGATGCGCTGTTTCTGCCCGCCGCTGAGTTTGACGCCGCGCTCGCCCACATAGGTCTCGTAGCCGTCTTTCAGCGCGCGGATGAAGGCGTCGGCCCCGGCCAGACGGGCGGCTTCCTCGATCTCGGCCCGGGTGGCGCCGGGCTTGCCGTAGGCGATGTTCTCGGCCACCGTGCCGCTGAACAGGTAGACGTCCTGCTGCACCACGCCGATGGCTTCCCGCAGGCTGTGCAGCGTCACGCGGCGCACGTCCTGCCCGTCGATGAGGACCTGGCCGTCGGTCACGTCGTAGAAGCGGGGGATCAGGTTGCACAGGGTGGTCTTGCCGCCGCCCGAAGGGCCCACCAGGGCCAGGCTCTCGCCGGGGCGGATGTGCAGGTCCACATGGCGCAGCACCTGGTTGTGGTCGTCGGGGTACTCAAAGCTCACGTCCCGGAACTCGATCTCGCCCTTGCGCACCACCAGGGGCCGGGCGTCCGGCGCGTCGGCAATGGCGACCGGCGTGTCCATGATCTCCAGGAAGCGCTCGATGCCGGTCATGCCGCGCTGGAACTGCTCGGCAAATTCCACGATGCGGCGGATGGTGGCGATCAGCGTCGATACATAGAGCACATAGGCCACCAGGTCGCCGGTCTGGATGGCGCCGTAGACCAGGGCCAGACCGCCCGCCAGGATGACCACCAGGTACATCAGGCCGTCGAACAGCCGGGTGGAGGTGTTGAACGCCGCCATGGCGTGGTAGGTCAGCGTCTTGATGTTCTCAAACGCGTGGTTGCCCTCGGCAAATTTTTCCCGTTCCTGCTCCTCGGCGGCAAAAGCCTTCACCACCCGCTGGCCCAGCAGGCTGTCCTCGATGGTGGCGTTCAGCTCGCCGATCTGGAACCGCTGCTGCCGGAACCGGGCGCGGAGTTTCAGGTTCAGATACACCGAGACCACGCCCATCAGCGGCACGCAGGCAAAAACGACAAGGGTCAGCGGCACGCTGGCCTGGCACAGAATAAAAAAGGACGCCGTGATCTTGATGAAGGCAATGAAGAACTCTTCAGGGCAGTGGTGGGCGAACTCAGTCACGTCGAACAGGTCGTTGGTGATGCGGCCCATGATCTGGCCGACCTTGGTGTTGTTGTAGTAGGTATGGTCCAGCCGCAGCAGATGGTCGAAGGCGTCGCGGCGCATGTCGGTCTCGATGTGTACGCCCATGATGTGCCCGATGCCGGACATGAAATAGCTGGCCGCGCCGTCGATGATGCGCAGCACGAAGTAGAGCGCGGCCAGCCGCAGCACAGCCTGCACCGTCAGCGCGGCGGCCTGGCCGGAGGCCGCGTCGGTCAGCGAGCCCATGATCTTGGGCAGCACGATGTCGCACAGGGTGGTCAGCGCCGCGCAGAACAGATCGAAAAACAGGATGCCTTTGTACTTCATCAGGTAGGGCAGAAAACGCCGCAGCAGCTTTTTGCCGCCTTTTTGCTTGGTCATGAACGGATTCCTCACTTTTCATTGATCTTTTGCCGGGTGGGCCGGCAAGGCAAAGGCCGCCCCGGTGCGGGGCGGTCTTTGCAAAGTTGCAGGGGAGCGGAAATCAACTTTCCGTTTGCTCGGATGTGTCCAATGTGCTTTCAGAAGGACTCGAACTGGACACGGATACCGAAGAGGATTCGGAAGAAGAACTTTGAGAACTGGACGAAGATCCTTCAGAACTGGAGGAGGAACTGCTGGAACTGGACGAAGATCCCTCCGAACTGGACGACGATTCCTCCGAACTGGACGAACTGGTATCCTCGCTCGAGCTTGGTGTGGATTCCGAAGGAATATCCACGGTTTCTGTGCGGGTCGTGCCGCAGCGGGTACAGGTGTAGATGATTTGATTGCCGCTCTGTACACCGCCATCCCAACTGTGCCCCAGCGCGCCCTGGCCGGTGGTCGTAGTCTGTTCGCCGCAGGAACACTGCAGCACGATGATTTCGGCATTTGTGCAGGTGGCAGGCGTATCGCTCACTACGCTGTCAAAGCTGTGGGTATGCGCCACGGTTTCGGTCTTTTTCTCGCCGCAGCGGCGGCAGGTGTAGGTGATCTGGTCGCCGCTCCGGCTGCCGCCGTCCCAGTCGTGGCCCAGGGCAGGGGTCTCTTTTTCTATGACTTCCCCGCAGATGGAACATTCATACTTGGCGGTGCCTGCGTTCAGGCAGGTGGCGGCCACTTCGCTGCCGGACACCAGCACATACTGGTGCTCGTGGGCGTCGGGGGTGAAATGGGCGGTCAGCACCACGCCGCCCGCATTGGCGTCGGCGGGCATGGTGAACTGGATGGTGGCGCTGCTGTAGGTCGCCCCGGTGCTGGAGGTCCACCCGGCAAAGACGAAGCCCTCCGCCGGAACGGCCGTCACGGCGCTGGAAGTCCCGCCCTTCTTGACCAGCTGGCTCGTCGCGCCCGACAGGCTGCCGCCGTGGGTGGCTACGAACTCCAGCGGGACCTTGGCGCCGCGCACGGCGATGGGGTCCTCCGAGATCAGGTTGGCGGGCACGCCGTCCGGCGTGGGGATGGAACCCAGCGGCTGGGGGCGCCGGTCCTCGGTTATGTAGGCGTGGGTGCGCACGTACTCAAAGTAAGCCGTCACCGCCGTCTTGGACAGGTGCACCCCGTCCGACAGGGTGCAGTCGGTCCTGGCCCAGCCGGTGGCGCTGTCCCGCAGCACTTCGCTGCTGTTCAGGAACTTGTACCCGTTGTCCTCGCACATCTCTACCAGGGCCGCGTTGTACGCGTCCACCTGGGTCATGGTCAGGTTGGTGTTCTCCCGCTGCTTGTCCAGCGGGGGAATGGCGCTGACGATGATGTCGCAGTAAGGCCAGGCGGTCTCGATGGCCTCCAGCCCCTTCAGATAGGAGGAGATGAAGTTGGTGGCGTCAGTGGAGGAACCGCTCAGGTTGTTGGTGCCAAAACAGATGATGATGCGCTGGGGTTTGAGCATGGCCACCGCTTCCGGGATGGTATACATGGCGGAGGAACCCTTGAACTTCTCACATTCCAGCGTCGTGATGGACCCGGCCCCCATGCTGACCACACCGATGTTGTTGTTCAGCGTGGTGAAAGCCTGCCCGGTCTCGTCAGCGTACATCATGTACCGCGCAGTGTTGGAGTCGCCGATGAACAGCGTTCCGTCCACATAGCTGCGCCCGGCGTCGGCAGTCTGGCCCAGCACGGTGCCTGCGGCGGCTTCCTGCACAGCCTGGTCGGCGGCCTGGGGCGGCGCGGCGTCCTCGGGCGTGGCCGTCTGCGCGCTTTCGGCGGATTCCGGCGTGGCTTCCGGCTGCGTCCCAGCGGAAAACCCGCCCAGCGCAAAAACCACAAGACAGGCCGCCGTGATCAGAAGGGCCGCGCATCCGGCGGCGATCAGCAGAAGCTGGTTCCGGCTGAACCGGCCCGGCAGGGGAAAGGATGGCTTTTTCACAGGGAAACACTCCTCCCGATCTTCAATATATCCCATCATACACTATTTGTGCGGCCTGTGCAAACAAAAAAGGCAGAAAAATGAGCCGTTTGCGCCCGTTTTCCGTCTTCTTTTCCGCAATTTGATTTTTTTGCCGCAACCACTTGACAATTCTGCCCGGATGGAATAAAATAGACAAGTCGCCAGACGAGGGCCTGTAGCTCAGTTGGGAGAGCGTTCGGTTCGCATCCGAGAGGTCAAGGGTTCGAATCCCTCCAGGTCCACCATTACAGCATGATCCGAACTTTGTACGCCAGGTACAGGTTCGGATTTGTTGTTATATGGCGCCGCCGCGCAGCATGACCGGCGCAGGGCGGCGGACGTTTCGGGCTTTCCCGGAGGCCCGCCTGGTGTCCGGGAACGGTACTTTTTGGATCGAAACCGCGTATATTTTGCGTATTTGCCCTGAAAATACTCAAAATGGGACGAATTTTGCGCGACGCGTAGAAAAACGTGCGCTGCGTGAGGATTGATTCCGGCGGCGGTTTGCCCTATAGTTACATCTGGCGTGGAAAGGTGCGGCAATGCAGCTTTCCGCGACTAAGGTTTCGTATAGGGAAGGATGGAAGAACCATGGGACAAGCAGGGCAGGAGTACCTTGCCGTATACCGTCGGGATTTTTCGGAGTTGCAGGGCTTGCAGAAGGCGGAACAGATCACCTACACGCTGCAGCGTACAGACGGCGCCCTTTGTTTCAAAGCCGAGCGGCGCACTTCCGCACAGGGCGCTTCCTGCAGCCTGCGCGGGCTGGATGAGGCGTTTGCGGCGCGCCTGCTCTGTTACCTGTACGAAAACGCCGTGGCTCCGGAACAGGTTCCCGATGTCCTGTGGGATCTTTGCGGGGGTGTGGTGTAAGCCCTATGCTGGATACGTTGGAGCGGGGCCGGATGGCCCCCGGAAAAGAAAGCGGGCAGGAACGCTCTGCCGCCGGCGGGCTGTATGTGGTGGCGGTGTTCGTCAGCGGCATTCGTTTGGAGCGGGAGTGCATGCGCCTGTATGCGCAGACCCACGGCGAGATCCACGCCGCGGCCATCCTGCGCAGCGGGCGGGAACTGCTGGAACAGCTGCGCCGCGGGTTGCATCCGCAGGTCATCGTACTGGACGGCATGCTGGAAGGCGGCGTCCATTCCCTGATGGAAGAGATCCGTGCGCTGCACCTGGACCCGGAACCGGCGCTGCTCCTGACGGCGCCGGCGCCGGGGCGCACGTCCGCACACCCTGCGCTGCAGGCGCTGGGGAACTGCCAGATCCTTCTGAAACCATATCGGATGCGGGATCTGTTCGATCAGATCTATCTGCTGGGCGCCGGGGCGGACCAGTACCGCCTGTACCGCGCCCGCAACTGCTGCCGGCGGTACCTGCAGCGCATGCACGCCGACCCGGCCCTGAGCGGATGCGATTATCTGGAAGAGATGCTGGTATGCGCGCTGACGGCGGAACGGCCGTTGCCGCTGGTGACCCTGTACCAGTTTGTGGCGCAGGAATTTGATACGCAGGAAGGCAGCGTGGCGGCCGCCGTCGCCCGGTTGTCCCACAAGATGCAGCGGCAGGCGACGCCGCTTTACCGGGATTTGTGCCGCCGCTGCGGGCTGGAGGATGAGGCTGTCCTGCCCAACGGAAAATTGGTACGGGTCCTGCTGGAACTGCTCCGGCAGGAATCGGCATGGTAAAAGCTGCAAATACACAGAAAGGGGAACATCATGCAGGCGAACGAAGAACTGTCCGCGGTGCTGCGCGGGGGGCTGCACGGGCGGTTCCAGAGCGCTTTCCATTTGTTGGAAAATGCACTCGAAGTGCTGGATGACAACATTGCGCACAGCGTGACGCCCGCAAAGTATGACGATCTGCATCCGCTGCTGCAGCAGGTCGGCGAGCAGCTTCTGCTGCTGCGCCGCCTGGGGGAACATGCCGCGGATGCGGCGATCGCCCCGGTGCTGCAGGACGTCTGCGTCCCCCAGCCCATGGACCTTCTGGAACAACTGCGGGAGATTGGCGCGCTTTTCCAGGAGATCGCGGTCCAGCAGAAACTTGATGCGCTTGTAGAACTGTGCCCGGAAGAAGGCCTGCAGTCCCTGTTCACCATGGGGGACCCGACACTGCTCAACGGCCTTTTGGCAAACCTGTTTTCCAACTCTCTGGCAGCAGGGCGCAGCGTCCACGTCACCCTGCGCTGTGCGCCGGGGGATTTTTGCTACCAGGACGACGGCCCGGGGCTGCCGCAGGACGCCCGGGACCTGCTGCTGGGACGCGGCTGGAGCGGGCGGCTGCTGGAACAGGGCGGCCTGGGCCTGCCGCTGATCCGCGCCTATGCCCTGGCCATGGGCTGGGAGCTGCGCGTGGAGGATGCGCCCGGCATGAAAGTGCATTTTACCCTGCCGCCCTGCGTAGTGGACCTGGACGAGATCGTGATGGAATCCTGCGCGGCCCGGGGAGAGCGGGAAACACGCCGCCGGTACTTTCTGCGGGAATTGCGGCCGGTGCTGCCTGCCGGCGGGGAAGAAGAAGATTGAGGAAACGCCGCCTGCCCGGGCGGCGCTCTTTTTTTGCCGCGGCGCTTTACTTTACTGCGGAACTATTGTAAAATACTATACAAGAAAAATGGTTTACTGTGCCTGAACGGTGCGGGAGACCGCAAGAATCGACAGGTGGTGTTTGAATTTATGGGAATGCAGTATAAACGCATCCTGCTCAAAGTCAGCGGCGAGGCGCTCGCGGGCGCCAGGGGCGCCGGTTTTGATGAGGCGACGATCGCTTCCATCTGCGCCGGGATCAAGGCGGCGCATGACCAGGGCGCGCAGATCGGCATCGTGGTGGGCGGCGGCAATTTCTGGCGCGGCCGTTCCAGCGGCAAAATGGACCGTATGGACGCCGACAAGATCGGTATGCTGGCGACTGTGATGAACGCGCTGGCCGTGAAGGACGCGCTGCGCCAGCAGGGCGTGCCGGCCGTGGTGATGACTAGTTCCTTTATGCCGCAGGTAGCGGAAGTCTTTACCAGCGACAAGGCGATCGCCGCGCTGGAAGCCGGGCAGATCGTGGTGTTCGGCGGCGGTACCGGCAACCCGATCTTTTCCACGGACACCGCTTCGGCGCTGCGCGCGCTGGAGATCGGCGCCGACGCGATGTTCAAAGCGACGATGGTGGACGGCGTGTATGACAAAGACCCCCATAAATACCCCGACGCGGTGAAATACGAGACGCTGACCTTCACCCGCGTGCTGGACGAGCGGCTGGCAGTCATGGATTCCACCGCCGCCACCCTCTGCCGCGACAACGGGCTGCCCATCCTGGTGTTCGACCTGGGCGACCCGGCCAACATCGCCCGGGCGCTGCAGGGGCAGCCTGTGGGCACCCTTGTCAGGGAATAAGACCTTCCGGCCCGCAGACCACGGGCCTGAATACGATTTTACAATAAGGAGTAATCGCCATGAGCAGCACAACGAAACCCTATGAAGAAAAGATGAACGCCAGCGTGGATCATCTGATCCGGGAACTGGGCGCGATCCGCGCGGGCCGTGCCAACCCCGCCGTTCTGGACAAAGTCACGGTGGACTATTACGGCAGCCCTACGCCCATCAACCAGATCGCGGCGGTGGCTGTGGCCGAAGCCCGCATCCTGACCATTTCCCCCTGGGACCGTCAGATGCTCAAGCCCATCTCCAAAGCGATCCAGAGCAGTGACATCGGCATCAACCCCATCGACGACGGCCAGGTCATCCGCCTGGTGTTCCCGGCCCCCACGGAGGAGCGCCGCAAGCAGCTGACCAAGGAAGTCCAGAAACTGGGCGAGGAGGCCAAGGTGGCGGTGCGCAACGTCCGCCGCGACGCGATGGACAAGTTCAAGGCCATGAAGAAGGCCGGCGAACTGACCGAGGACGACCAGAAAAAGCTGGAGGAAGAGACTCAGAAGCTGACCGACAAGTACGTCAAGAAGATCGACGAGACCTGCGCGGCCAAGAACAAGGAAGTCATGGAAGTATAAGCGTTTTGCAACTTCCCCACACTCTGTGCGGGCATGCCGGCGGGCACGCCCGCATAGGCTGTTATGAGGACCATCCATCTTATCCGTGAAAGGGAACCCTCTCTATGAAGACCCGCGTTATTACCGCAGCCGTCGGCCTGGCCCTGTTGGCGGTCGTGCTGGCGTTTTTTGATACGATCCTTTTTGATCTGGTGCTCAGCGCCGTCTGCCTGATCGCCGTCCATGAAGTTTTCTCGGCCATGGGCTTCGGCAGGAAGCAGTGGTACCTGTATGTGCTGGCTGTGCCTTTTACGCTGCTGGTCATGCTCACCACCAGTCCGGCGGCCCGCTCCCTGGTGCTGCCGGTCAGCTTTGTGGTGGTGCTGCTGTTCAATGTGATCCAGATCGCCCATGTGCAGACGCTGGATTTTGGCAAACTGGCGGGCTATGTGTATTTTTCGGGGGTCATCATCTTCTGCTTTTACTCCCTCATCCACCTCAAGCGGATGCTTCCGTTCACAGAGTACCGCTACGACGCCGTCTACTTCATCCTGCTGACGCTCTGTTTTGCCTGGGGCGGCGACACGGCGGCTTATTTTGCCGGGCGTGCGTTCGGCAGGCATAAGCTGGCGCCGGTGGTCAGCCCCCACAAAACGGTGGAGGGGGCCGTGGGCGGTATCGCGGGCAGCGTGGCTGCCGGATGCCTGCTTACCGCGGCTTACAGCCTGCTGTCGGCGGGCTACCCGGTCATCAGCATCCAGATCCGCCCCAAACACTATCTGGTCCTGATCCTGACGGGGGCGGTGGCTTCCGTGCTGGGCATCCTGGGCGACCTGTTCGCCTCGGCGGTCAAGCGGCAGGCGGGCATCAAGGACTACGGCACCATTTTCCCGGGGCATGGGGGGATCCTCGACCGCTTCGACAGCGTGATGTTCATCGCCCCCTTTGTTTCCATTGCGGTGCGCTATTTCCTCTATATGTTGTAAAAAGGATGCGGAATCTATGAATAAGACCATCACCCTGCTGGGATCTACCGGCTCCATCGGCACCCAGAGTCTCGATGTCTGCCGGATGCACGGCTACCGCGTATTCGGTCTGGCTGCGAACTCCAGCGTGGAAAAGCTGCTGGAACAGATCCGGGAGTTCCACCCCCGGTATGTGGCGGTCGTCGACCCGGCGGCCTGCCAGAAGCTGGAAGCGTCGCTGGCGGGCCAGCCCGGCGCACCGCGCCTGCTGCAAGGCGCAGACGGCCTGCGGGAACTGGCCGCCATGGAGGGCCCCGACGTGGTGCTCAACGCCGTGGTGGGCATCGCGGGGCTGGACGCCTCGCTGGCCGCCATCGAGAGCGGCCACGACCTGGCCCTGGCCAACAAGGAGAGCCTGGTCACCGGCGGGCATCTGGTCACCGACGCGGTGCGGGCCCACGGCGTGCAACTGCTGCCGGTGGACAGTGAGCACAGCGCCATCTTCCAGTGCCTGCAGGACGCCCACAGCGCCAAAACCCTGGAAAAGATCCTGCTGACGGCCTCGGGCGGGCCGTTCTTCGGCATGACGGCCGGGGAACTGCGCACCAAGACAAAGGCCGACGCGCTGCGCCACCCCAACTGGAACATGGGGGCCAAGATCACCATTGATTCGGCCACCCTGATGAACAAGGGCCTGGAACTGATCGAGGCCGCCTGGCTGTTCGGCCTGCCGGAAGACAAGATCCAGATCGTCGTCCAGCGGGAGAGCATCATCCATTCGGCGGTGCAGTTCGCCGACCATTCCATCATCGCCCAGCTGGGCGTGCCGGACATGCGCATCCCCATCCAGTACGCCCTTACCTGGCCTGAACGCCTGCCCAGCCCCGTGCCGGAACTGGACTTCACGGCACTGACGAAGCTGAGCATCGCCCAGGCCGATGAGGAGACCTTCCGCTGCCTGGCGGCCTGCAAAAAGGCCATCCGCAAGGGCGGCCTGGCCCCCTGCGCGGCCAACGGCGCCAACGAGGCGGCGGTGGCCCACTTCCTGCGGGACGAGATCGGTTTCCTGGACATCGGCCGTCTGGTGGAGGGCGTCGTGGACAGCGACGCTTTCGGCGGCGACTACACGCTGGCCGACGTGCACGAGTGCGACCGCATGGCCCGCGCCTACGTAGAGGCGCATATTTGATAAATTCGAGATCATTTGCGAGGTGCCTATGACTGCATTGCTGACCGGGCTGGTATCCCTGCTCGTGTTCGGGGTCGTCATTCTGGTGCATGAGCTGGGCCACTTTTGGGCGGCCCGGCATTGCGGCATCCATGTGGAGGAATTTTCCATCGGCTTTGGCCCCAGGCTCTTTGCCTGGAACCGGGGCGAGACCCGCTATACCCTGCGGCTGATCCCGCTGGGCGGGTACAATCTGTTTTTCAACCCGCCGGACCCCGAGGAGGGCGGCCCTCTGCCGCCGCCGGTGCAGGCCCGGCCCCGGAAGGGACTGTTCCCGCTGGTGGTGCGCGGGCAGGAGTTTGAACAGGCCGGCGCCTGGCAGCGCTTTTTTGTGACGCTGTGGGGCGCGGTGATGAATTTCGTGCTGGGGTTCCTGGTGCTTCTGGTGCTGGTGCTCAGCATGTCCCACCTGGGCGGCACTCAGGTGGCGCGGTTTGCGGACGGCGCTTCCAGCAGTGCCAGCGGCCTGCAGCTGGGGGACACCATCCTGCAGGTGGATGGCCGGCGCGTGCGCACCGCCAACACGCTGGCGCAGTTCTTTGACGGAACCACACAGACGCACACCATGACGGTGCTGCGCGGCGGGCAGATCGTGGAACTGCCCGCCGTGACGGTGGCCCCCACCACCGACGCCGAGGGCAATCTTGTCAGCAGCATTGATTTCCGCGTGGCGGCCATCCCCAAGACGTTCCAGAGCGTGATGGTGCAGACCGGTGAGTTTTTCCAGTATTACAGCACCGCCATCCTGGGCGGGTTCTGGCAGCTGGCTACCGGCCAGGTGGGGGTGGAGCAGCTCTCCGGCCCCATCGGTACGGTGTCGGCGGTCAGTCAGGCCGTGCAGTACGGCTGGCGGGACGTCCTCTCGCTGATGGCGCTGCTGACCATCAATGTGGGCATCTTCAACCTGCTGCCGATCCCGGCCCTCGACGGCTGCAAACTGCTGTTTTTGCTGTTTGAAGGCGTGACGGGCCGCGCAGTGCCGCAGAAATTCCAGATCGCAGTAAACCTGTTGGGCATGGCGGCGCTGCTCTGGCTGATGACGCTGGTCACCATGCAGGATATCACAAGGTTTTTCTAAGGAGGAGCACGATGAAGCGCCAACTGAAACGGGAAGTAAAGATCGGCAACGTGACCATCGGCGGCAACCATCCCATCGCCGTGCAGACCATGCTCAACGTGCCGGTCAAGGATATTGCGGGCAACGTGGCCCAGGCGGAACGGGTGGCCAAGGCGGGCTGCCAGATCGTCCGCGTGACGGTCCCCGCCCCGGAGGACGCCGCGGTGGTGGCCGCCATCAAAGAAGCGGTGGACATCCCTGTGGTGGCCGATATCCACTTTGATTACCGCGCTGCGCTGGCGGCGCTGGACGCCGGGGCGGACAAGATCCGCATCAACCCGGGCAACATCGGCTCCGATGACCGGGTCAAGGCGGTGGCCGACGCCTGCAACGCCAAAAACGTGCCCATCCGCATCGGCGTCAACGGCGGCAGCCTGGAAAAGCACATCCTGGCCAAATACGGCGCGCCGGTGCCCGAAGCCATGGTGGAAAGCGCCCTCTACCACGTACGCCTGCTGGAAAAGCACGACTTCAACAACATCGTCATTTCCATCAAATCCAGCAACGTGCCCCGCATGATGGCGGCCTACCGCATGCTCGCGGCCCAGACCGACTACCCGCTGCACGTGGGCGTCACCGAAGCGGGCGGCAGCCGCATGGGGCTCATCAAATCCGGCATGGGCATCGGCGGCCTGCTGCTGGAAGGCATCGGCGATACGCTGCGCGTATCCCTGACCGAAGACCCCGAGAACGAGGTCTTGGCCGGGTACGACATCCTGCGGGCCGTGGGCTACGCCGTAGCCGGGCCCGAGATCATCAGCTGCCCCACCTGCGGGCGCACCCAGTACCCCATGATCGAGATCGCCAACGAGGTCGAGCGCCGCCTGCGGGACGAGGGTTTCCAGAAGCCGCTGAAGATCGCCATTATGGGCTGCGTGGTCAACGGCCCCGGCGAAGCGTCGGACGCCGACATCGGCATCGCCGGCGGCAAGGACGAGGCGCTGCTGTTCATCCGCGGCGAGAAGGTCCGCATGCTGCGGGGCGACATCGTGGGGCAGTTCATCGACGAGATCCACAAGCTGTGACCCGCCGCCCCGGCGGGGAAGGAGGGCTGGTGCGATGGAAACTTTGATCGAGATCGCCGGCGAGATCCTGCTGGACGTGGCCCAGGAACTCTGGCCGCCCCTCCTCGGCATCGTGGACGCCGCGCTGGTTCTGCTATTCGCATTTCTCACCTGGCTGTTCTTCACCACCGGCCAGCCGGTGAAGGGGGCGTTCAGCCTGCTGTTTGCCCTGGTGTTCCTGGCGGCGGGCATCCTGTGGCTCAAAAGCGGCGCCTGCAAACGCCGCCCGCCCAAGTCCACCCGCCGCAAGCGCCGCTGAGGCCGGGCGGCTTTTCCTGCGCATGTTTTTCTATAAGGAGTTATCTTGAAACCTCTGGTCACTCAAGTCTGGCCCCAGTTCACCGCGGACCAGCAATTCTGCGCCGCATTCGGCAGCGTCCTCGTGGAACGGGTCGAACTGCACCGCACAAAACGTCAGGTCATCATCTGCCTGCGCAGCGCCGAACCTCTTGACCAGGCGCTGTGCGGGCGCCTTTGTGCGTCTTTGCAGGAGGCGTTTGCCGGGTACGAACTGCATTTGCGCAACTATTTCACCTACGCCAACATCACGCCGGAAGCGGTCCGCCTGCTGATCGAGGAACTCAAGGAAAAAGGCATGCCGGTGAACGGCTTCCTCGACCGCAGCGAGCCGGTGGTCTTTGGGGAGGACGGCATCACCATCCGGGTCAACGCCGGGCGGGAGATCCTGGAAAGCGTCGAACTGCCCCGGGTGCTGGCCGAACGGATCCAGGAGCGCACCGGCGCGCTGCCCATCGTCCGCCTGACGGATACCGGCAACGCCCGCACGGCGGAGGAGTTCGAGCAGTACCTGCAGGAGAAGGCCCCGGCGGTCAAATTCGAGGCCAAGGAGATCCCGCCCGACTTCCAGATCGAAGGGCTGGCGCTGACCAACAAGCCGGTCAAACTGTTCTACGGCAAAAACTTCAAACCCACCGATACCCGCCGCCTGAACGACCTGGGCGACGGCGGCAAGGTGACGGTCTGGGGCGACGTGTTCGCCACTGAGGTCAAGGGCAGCCGCCGCAAGATCTATTTCACCTCCATCACCGACTATACGGGTTCGGTCAACCTCAAAGTGCTGGGCGACCCCGACGCCGACATGTCCAAGTGGGAGGGCCTCAAGCCCGGCACCACGCTGGTCGTGCGCGGCAACTATATGTACGACAAGTACGAGCATGACTTCGTCATCATGCCTTATGACGTGCTCCAGGTGGAGCGGGAACCCCGCCAGGATACCGCCCCCGAAGGGGAGAAGCGGGTGGAGTTGCACCTGCACACCAAGTCCAGTTCCATGGACGGCTTCAACGACCCCGGCAAGATCGTGCGCCTGGCCCACCGCATGGGCCACCGGGCCATCGCCATCACCGACCACGGCGTCTGCCAGGGCTACCCGGAAGCCATGCTGGCCGCCGACGACATCCATAAAAAGGACCCGGATTTCAAGCTGATCTACGGCTGTGAGGCCTATTTTGTGGACGATATGGTGCCCGCGGTCTACGGCGGCGCCCGCATGCCGCTGTCCGGCTCTTTTGTGGTCTTTGACACCGAGACCACCGGCCTGGACGCCAACACCGAACGCCTGACGGAGATCGGCGCGGTGTTCGTGGAGAACGGTAAGATCAACGAGGAAAAGAAATTCTGCACCTTCGTCAACCCCGGCAAGCCCATCCCGCAGAAGGTGGTGGAACTGACCGGCATCAACGACGCCATGGTGGCCGACGCGCCTGCGCCGGAGGAGGCCATCCGCGCGTTCAAAGAATTCTGCGGCGATCATGTGCTGGTGGCCCACAACGCCCACAGCTTCGACATGCTCTTCATCCGCAAAGCGGGGGAGAAGGCGGGCGTCAGCTTCGATGAAAACACCTACATCGACACGCTGCCCATGGCGCAGGCGCTGTTCCCGGGGCTGCGCAACTATAAGCTGGACACCATCAACAAACACCTGGAGATCCCGCCCTTCAACCACCACCGCGCCGTGGACGACGCCATGGCCCTGGCCCGCATCTATGAAGTGATGCTGGCCGACCTGCAGGAAAAAGACATTCAAACGGTGGAGGCCGTCAACACAGGGCTGGGCGGCAACAAGGAAGTCCTCAAGAAAAAATACTACCACCTCATCATCCTGGTGCAGAACCAGGTGGGGCTCAAAAACCTCTACCGCATCGTCAGCGCGGCCCACACCCAGTATTTCTTCAAGAAACCCCGCGTGCCCCGCAGCCTGCTGAATCAGTACCGGGAGGGGCTGCTGCTCTCGCCTGCCTGCGAGGCCGGGGAACTTTACCGCGCCATCGTGGCCGGCCAGCCCTATGAGCAGCTGCTGCGCATCGCAGATTACTACGACTACCTGGAAGTGCAGCCCCTGGGCAACAACGAGTTCATGGTCCGCAACGGCCAGGTGGATTCCATCGAGGCCGTCAAGAACTTCAACCGCACGGTCATCCAGCTGGGCGAGGATCTGCACAAACCCGTGGTAGCCACCGGCGACTCCCATTTCCAGGAGCCGGAGGACTGGATCTACCGCGCCGTGCTGCAGGCGGGCAACGGCTTCAAGGACGCCGACAACCAGGCGCCGCTGTACTACCACACCACGCCGGAGATGCTGGCGGATTTCAGCTACCTGCCCAAGGAGAAAGCCTACGAGATCGTGGTGACCAACCCCAACAAGATCGCCGCCACCATCGACAACAACCTGCGCGCCATCCCCAGGGGCACCTACCCGCCCAGCATTCCCGGCGCGGAGCAGGAACTGCGCGACGATACCTGGAAGCATGCGGCACGGGACTACGGCACGCCGCTGCCCGATGTGCTGCAAAAGCGGCTGAAAAAGGAACTGGATTCCATCTGCGGCCACGGCTATGCGGTTTTGTACGTCATCGCCGTGCGCCTGGTGGCCTACTCCAACGCGGGCGGCTACCAGGTGGGCAGCCGCGGTTCGGTCGGTTCTTCGGCGGTGGCCCACTTCTCGGGCATTTCGGAGGTCAACTCCATGCCGCCCCATTACCTCTGCGGAAACTGCCGGCACAGCGAGTGGATCGACGACGGCATCCACATGGACGGCTTCGACCTGCCCGACAAAAACTGCCCCATCTGCGGGCAGAAGATGATCGTGGAGGGCCACGATATCCCCTTCGAGACTTTCCTGGGCTTCTACGGCGACAAGGAGCCGGACATCGACCTGAACTTCTCGGGCATGTACCAGTCCCACGTCCACCGCTATACCGAGGAACTCTTCGGCAAGGAGAACGTGTTCAAGGCGGGCACGGTCTCCGGCCTGCAGGACAAAACGGCCTACGGCTACGTCAAAAAATACCTGGAGGAACGGGGCAAAACCGTCAACCGCGCCGAGGAAAACCGCCTGGTCATCGGCTGCACCGGCGTCAAGCGCACCACCGGCCAGCACCCCGGCGGCATGGTCGTCGTGCCCGATACCTTTGATATTTACGACTTCTGCGCCATCCAGCACCCGGCGGACGACGTGAAGGGCGGCCTTCTGACCACCCACTTTGAATTCAAATACCTCCACGATACGCTGCTCAAGCTGGACGAGCTGGGCCACGATGTGCCCACCTTCTACAAGTATTTCGAGGAGTATTCCGGCATCCCCATCGACTCGGTGCCCATGAACGACGAGAAGGTCTACAGCCTGCTCACCAGCCCCGAAGCCCTGGGCGTCACCGAGGAACAGATCGGCTCCAAGACCGGCACCTTCGGCATCCCCGAGATGGGCACCAACTTCGTGCGTCAGATGCTGCTGGACGCCCAGCCCCGGAATTTCTCAGAACTGATCCAGATCTCGGGGCTGTCCCACGGCACCGACGTATGGACCAACAACGCCGACGAACTGATCCGTTCGGGCACCTGCACCATCGCGGAAGTCATCGGCTGCCGCGACAGCATCATGCTCTACCTGCTGCGCAAGGGCCTGGAACCCAAGATGGCTTTCGACATCATGGAGGCCGTGCGTAAAGGCAAGGTGGCCAAGGGCGGCTTCCAGCCCGGCTGGGAGGAAGCCATGCGCGAGCACGATGTGCCCGACTGGTACATCGAATCCTGCCGCAAGATCAAGTATATGTTCCCCAAAGCCCACGCGGTGGCCTACCTGATGGCAGCCATCCGGCTGATGTGGTTCAAGGTCTACCACCCGGCGATCTTCTACGCCGTCTATTTCACGGTGCGCGGGGCCGACATCGACTACGAAGCGGCCATCGGCGGCGTGCGGGTGGCCAAGGAACACCTGCGGGACAACGAGCGCATCCCCAAGGAGGAACGCACCGCCAAGGACGACGACGCCCTGGTGAGCCTGCAGCTGGAAAACGAGATGCTGCAGCGCGGCGTGCAGTTCCTGCCCATCGAACTGGGCAAGAGCCGCGCCAGCAAATATGTGGTGGAGGACGGCAAGGTGCGCCTGCCTTTTACGGCCCTGCGCGGCCTGGGCGAAGCGGCCGCCGTGGCGCTGGAAAAAGCGACCATCGACGGGCAGGAGTATATCTCGGTGGAGGAACTGCAGCAGGCCAGCGGCGTGGCGTCCTCGGTGTTTGAAAAGCTGCGCTCGGTAGGGGCGCTGGGCAGTCTGCCCGAGACCAGCCAGGTGGATCTGTTCAGTTTGCTGTAAGGCAAAGGGGGCAGCGATCGCCCATGGCGTCCGGCAGGGCTTGCGGCAGGGGCCTTTGCCCCCGCTCTGCGGAAATTTGAAAAAATGCTTGCACCATCGGCAGTTCTGTGGTATACTATACCCCGCATGAGAAGTTAAAGGAGTGCTATTCAATGAACTGGTACGAGATCGCCCTCGGCTTTGTCCTGATCGCCGTGTCGCTGTTTATCATTGTATTTACTCTCGGGCAGGAGCAGAAGGGCCAGGGCCTGTCTGCGGCCATCATGGGCGAAAATTCCCATATGGCGGCCGGCCGTGAGCGCGGCATCGACGCAAAACTCGCCAAATGGACCAGAGTCTTTGGCGTTGTGTTCTTCGTTGTCACGCTGGTCATCTGCGTGCTCAGCGCCCGCCTGTAAGCAGGGAAGGCAGCAATCACAAAACAAAAAGGGTCCGCCCAGCGCGTTGAAGGTAAGATCTGCGCCCCGGCGGGCCGTTTTTTGTGGGAAAGTGGCGGGGCGTGGCCCCGCATGGGAAGGGCTGCGCCGGACGGCGCAGCGACGTAAATGAAGGAGTAATTTTATGACACCGCTGCAAAAAAGCATCCTCAATGCGGTCAGGCATCGTCCCATGACGCTGCGCGAACTGCAGAACAACCTGCAGGTGGACAATTCCCGCCTGCGCACCACCGTTTCCGCCATGGTGGCCACCGGCGACCTGTCGGTGCGCAACGGCGCTTATGCGCCGGGCTTTGCCACCTATGAAAACGCGGCCGACCCGTCCACGCTGGCCTGCACGCTGGTCAAGCTGGCCGCCCGCTTCGGCTTCGCCAGCCGGGACGACGGCCAGGGCGATATCTTCATCCCGGGCCGGGCGCTGCACGGCGCCATGCCGCAGGACAAGATCCTGGTCAAACTGTTTGACCGCCCCCGGGTGGAGGGCTCCTCGGAAGGGGAAGTGGTGGAGGTCACCGCCCCCAACAACCACTTCGCCGGCACGGTCTGCCTGACGGACGACGGACGGCTGGCCGTGGAGCCCGACGGCTGCCGGGACGTGAAGTTCCTGCTGGCCAAACAGGGCAGCGAGGGCGTGCATCTGGGCGACAAGGTGGGCATCCAGATCACCCACCGGGGCGAGCGCCACAGCGAGCACCGTGCCGCCGTGGCGGAAAAGTTCGGCTCCTCCGAGTATGCGTCGGAGTGCGCCAGGGCCATCCTCTACGGCCGCAATGTGCGGCAGGAATTCCCGCCCGAGGTGCTGGCCGAGGCCCATGCCTATGACGGCGCATCCATCGACCCGTCGGAAGCCGCCCACCGCATGGACCTGCGCGCCATCCCCATTTTTACCATCGACTCCGCCGAGACCAAGGACATCGACGACGCCATCAGCCTGCAAAAGCTGGAGGAAGGCGGCTATGAACTGGGCGTGCACATTGCGGATGTGAGCCACTATGTGCGCCCCGGTTCGGCACTGGATGCAGAAGCCTACGAACGGGCCACCAGCATCTACTATGCCGACAAGGTCATCCCCATGCTGCCCGCCCAGCTTTCCAACGGCATCTGTTCCCTGAACCCGCAGGAGGACCGGCTGGCGTTCTCCTGCCTGATGCGGCTGGACGCGCAGGGCGAGATCCATGGCTACCACTTTGTCAAAACGGTCATCCGCAGCCGGGTCAAGGGTGTGTATAAGGAGATCAACACCCTGCTGGAACCCGAAGAGGGGGCCGGCCTGGCCGCGCTGCGGGAAAAATACGCCGACGTGCTGGACCAGCTGCCCCTGATGGACGAGCTGTACCGCAAGCGGCTGGAACTGCGCCGCAAGCGCGGGGCTATGGAGATCGAGTCCGACGAGGCCAAGCTGGTCATTGACGAGAACGGCCGCTGTGTAGACATCGTCAAGCGCGGGCGCGGCACGTCGGAGTGCATGATCGAGGAATTCATGCTGCTGGCCAACCAGTGCGCGGCCAACGCGGGCCGCACCAACAAGGTGCCTTTCGTCTACCGCGTGCACGAAGCGCCCGATGCCGAGAAGATGGAAAAACTCTCGGCCACGCTGCTGGCCTGCGGGCTGAACGCCAAGTTCAAGGACCCCATCCCCACCCAGCTGGAACTGGCCGCCCTGCTGGACGCCACCCGCGGGCAGCCCATCCAGACGCCGGTGCACACCGGCATCCTGCGCAGCATGCAGAAGGCGCGCTATGCGCCCCAGCCGCTGGGGCATTACGGCCTGGTCCTGCGGGACTATGCCCACTTCACCAGCCCCATCCGCCGTTACCCCGACCTGGCCATTCACCGTATTTTGAGCGAGATGCTGCTGGGTGCCCCGGCGGACCGGATCAACCGGGAGTACAATGAGTTCGCCCAGCGCGCCAGCGAGCAGTCCAGCAAAAAAGAGGTGGACGCGGTGCGCATCGAGCGCGATGTCGAGGATTTGTACAAGGCCGAGTATATGCACGGCCATCTGGGCGAGGTGTATACCGGCACGGTGGCGGGCGTTACGCCCCGGGGCGTGTTCGTGGAACTGGAAAACACCGTGGAGGGCTTTGTCCCGGCGGCGCAGCTCTGCAAGGGCGAAGCCCAGGTGGTGGACGGCGTCAGCATGCTGGACCCGCTGACGGGCCGCAGCTGGATGCTGGGTACCTCCATGAAGGTCCGGGTGGCGGGCGCCGACGTGGCGCTGGGCCGCATCGACTTCGATTATATGGTGGAATGACTGCGTCTCCAAGGGGGCAACAGTCGCCCACGGCAATTGCCTAAGGCTCCTGTTTAACGGGTTGCGGTACCCGCATCGCACGGCGCGCCTTGGGGCGGCGCTTGTGCTCTGCGACCGCCGCCCCTGCTCCGCCTCGCTGCATCCGCCGCAGGCGGCGCTCGGCTCTGCAGCCCTTTGGATTCCCCTTCGACAAAATTTTACGGCAAATCGCGCACTCGGCCCGTGGGGCCTCGCACACTCTTGCCGCAAAATTTCCCTGGATGTGTCGCCGTCGTCGGCACATGTCCGCCGTCGGCGACGAATTTTGAATGAAAATCTACGCCCGCCGCTTGCCGGTAAAACCCGGAAGCGGCGGGCGTTCTTCTGTTTGCGTCAAGGATGGTCAGCAGGACGTGTCCTGCCAGGCGATGGGCGGCTGGCCGTGTGCCTGTAAAAAGGCGTTGACCTTCCCGAAAGGGGCGGAACCGAAAAAGCCCCGGTAGGCCGAGAGCGGGCTGGGATGGGCCGATTCCAGCACCAGCACGGGGCGGTGCGCCCCGGCGGCCTGGAACAGCGGCGCGCAGGCCTGGGCGGGCTTGCCCCACAAAATGGCGGCCAGCGGCCCGTCGCCGTGCGCGGCGGCGTAGGCCAGCGCGGCGCGGGTGAAGGTTTCCCACCCGTGCCTGGCGTGGGAAAAGGCCGCGCCCCGTTCCACCGTCAGCACGGTGTTCAGCAGCAGCACGCCCTGTTCGGCCCAGAACGTCAGGTCGGTGCGGGGCGCGCGGGCCGGACCGAACTCCGCTTCCAGTTCCTTACAGATGTTTTTCAGGCTGGGCGGGGCCTTGCAGCCGTCGGGCACCGAGAAGGCCAGCCCCATGGCCTGACCGGGTTCGTGGTAGGGGTCTTGCCCCAGGATCACGACCCGCGTCCGTTCGGCGGGGCAGGCCCGGAAAGCGGCAAAAATCTGTTCCGGCGCAGGGTAAACGGTCGTGCGGGCGGCGGCTTCGGTCACAAATTCGTCCAGCGCCGCAAAATAGGGTTTGCTGCATTCACTTTCCAGAAACGGCGTCCAGCCGCCGGGCGGCAGCGCTTCCAGCTGTTCGCGCAAAAGCATCATCGCTGAGCTCCTTTGTTCGTTTTCCAACAGTATAGCACGTCCCGGCAGGACTTGCAATGTGCGGCCAAACGGCGTATAATACCATTTATGTGGCGGCGTTGGGCCGCAGGAAAGTTTGTTAAAGGAGAGCATTCTCATGCGTTCGATCAAAACCAAATTGTGCAGCCTGGGCATGGCGGCGGCCATGCTGCTGGCTTTGGCGGGGTGCAATCTCTCTACGCCGTCCAGTGTGGGCAGCATCGGCGGGGTGGACATCCCGGCGGGCGTTTATCTGTTGGCGCAGTACGACGCTTACAACACCGCTTCCGCTCTGGCAGACCTGGCTACAGGGGAGACTGCCAACGACGTCAGCGCCGTGCTGCGGGCGGAATGTACCGGCACCATCGGGGACGAGGAGGTCACGGCCGCCGGTGAGGAATACATTGCCCGCCTGACGCTGCGCGCCCTGGAATATTACGCCGCCGTGGAACAGAAATTTGCCGATCTGGGCGCCACGCTGGAGGACGCCGCCATGACGACGGTGCAGGACAGCGTGGACAGCTTGTGGCAGACCAACGGGGATCTGTATGCGGCCAACGGCATCGGCCGGCAGAGCGTGCAGGCGTACCTGGAAAACGCCCAGAAGGCCAGTACCATCCTGACGCTGACCTACGGCCCGGAGGGCAGCGACCCGGTCAGCGACGCGGAATATACCGATTTCCTGAATAACGAGTGCTATTATATCGAAACGGTCCAGCTCCCGCTGGTGGATTATACGACCTACACGATGGCCGATGACGACCAGAAGAGCACGATCATGGACCTGGCGGCCGCCTGCGCGGAGGAACTGAACCGGACGGCCACTGGTGAGACGGCGGGCAGCGCCGCAGTCTATGAGGCGGCTTCCACCTATGTGCCCCAGGCGATGGAAGCCCTGGGCGCTACGATGGAAAGCGCCGAGCAGGCCGCCTATTACGTGGGGGCGCAGCTGTATACGCCGGACGATCTGGCCAGTTACGGCGGGGATGGGTACAACAACCTCACCGATCCGCTGGACGCGGTGGCGTTGAACCAGTGGACCACCATTGACCTGGGCACTGTGGTGCTGGCGGCACGCCGCGTGGACCCGCTCCAGACTTACACGGTGGAAGACCTGACCGGCATGTACGACCTGCTCACGGCCCTCAAGGGGGAGGAACTGCAGAACCAGTTCTATGCCGATGGCGCGGCGATGGAGCATGCGCTGGATGAAGGGGCGATGCGGACGTACAGCGCCTCCAAGATCAAAAAGGAAGTCTAAAGAACAATCCTGGCCGGGCGCATGGGAATGTGTCCCGGCCATTTTTTTGCCGTAAGGAGGGCTTTTATGACCAGGAACAAAACCGTCAACCTGTTGTTGGAAGTGCTGGGCTGCTTTATCTCAGCGGCAGGCATCTACAGCTTTGCCGTGGCGTCGGAGATCCCGGTCACCGGCGTGGCGGGCCTGTGCGCCATCCTGTACCGCCTTTTCGGCGTGCCCATGGGCCTGAGCAACATCCTTATCAACATCCCCATCATCCTGGGCAGTTACAAACTGCTGGGGCGGCCCTTCTTTCTGCGCAGCCTTCGCTGCATGATCCTCTTCGCGCTGTTCACCGACTATGTGCTGCCCTACCTGCCGGAATATAGCGGGGACCGCCTGCTGGCGACCCTGTGCGGCGGCGTGGTCAGCGGCATCGGCGACGCGCTGATCTATATGCAGAACTCCAGCACCGGCGGCCTGGACTTCGTCACCATGGCCATCAAGACCAAACGGCGGGACCTGCCCTTCGGCAACATCACCTTCGGCGCGGCGCTGGCGGTCATTCTGCTCAACGGCGCGGTGTTCCGGGACGTGGATTCCATCATCTACGGCCTGCTGTTCAACTTCCTGGTGGCGGCGGTCATCAACAAGATGATGTTCGGTTTTGCCTCCTCCATGCTGGCGCTGATCGTTACCGGCGACGGGAAAGCCACCTGCCGGGAGATCGACCGGGTGGCGGACCGCGGTTCCACCATCCTGCAGGGACGCGGCGGGTACGGCGGCCAGCCCAAGGACGTGGTGCTGTGCGCCTGCTCCAACAAGCAGCTTTATGAGATCGAGCATGCCGTGCGGGCCATCGACCCCGGCTGCTTCATCATCATGCTGCAGTCCAACGAGGTACAGGGCGAGGGCTTCCGCCGCCTGGAACTGGGCAAAAGCGAAGAGAACAACTGAAAAAGAAAACGCGCAGGGCTTGCTCCTGCGCGCAGACTTTCAAAAAACTTTAAAATCCGTCACCGTCGGCGGACATGCGCCGACGACGGCGACGCCGACAGGGAAATTTTGCGGCAAATTGTGTGCGAGGAGTTTTGCTCCGAGTGCGCGGTTTGCCGCAAAATTTTGTCGAAGGGGAATCCAAAGGGCTGCAGAGCCGGGCGCCGGCTGTGGCGGATGCAGCGAGGCGGAGCAGGGGCAGCGGTCGCAGAGCGCAAGCGCGCCTCAAAGCGCGCGCCGTGCGATGCGGGTACCGCGACCCGCTAAATTGACGCGTCAGGCGCCGCCGGTCTCCGGCCTAAGAGCCGCCGCTCACGCAGCGGTTGGCCTCCGACACGCCACTGCGGTGTCAGTGCGCGGCTGTTGCCCCCTTTGCGTTGTTGGGCTTGTCCGGCGGGTATTCGCCCTGCAGTTTGGCTTCCATGCGGCTCAGACGGGCTTCCAGTTCCGAAATGCGCTGGTTGGTAATATCCGGCAAGGCCTGCTGGTCCAGGTCGTCGGCGGGGCAGCACTTGATGTTGCCCACCCGCACCACCTCGGCGGGCACCCCCACGGCGGTGGCGTTGGCGGGCAGGTTCTGCAGCACTACGCTGCCCGCGCCCACCCGGACGTTATCCCCGATGTTCACCGGGCCCAGCACCTTGGCCCCCGCGCCGATCAGCACGTTGTTGCCCAGGGTGGGGTGGCGCTTGCCGGTGTCCTTGCCGGTGCCGCCCAGCGTCACGCCGTGGTAGATCGTGCAGTTGTCGCCGATCTCGGTCGTCTCGCCGAATACGATGCCCATACCATGGTCGATGAACAGTTTGCGGCCGATCTGCGCGCCGGGGTGGATCTCGATCCCGGTCAGATGGCGGGAAAGCTGGCTGACCAGCCGCGCCAGGAAAAACAGGTGTTTCCTGTACAGAAAATGGGCGATGCGGTGGGTGACCAGCACATGAAAGCCCGGATACAGCACGATCACTTCCAGCACGTTGCGGGCGGCGGGGTCCTTGTCCCGTATGTTTTTTGCGTCTTCCCAAAGCCCCATGAAGCGTTTCCTCTTTCCTCTTGCATTTGTTTCATAGTAACACACTTTCCGGCAAAAGGCAACGGCAGGCCCGAAGGGGGCTTTTGTCAAATTGTCCAAAAGTCGGCGCAAAAATCCATAAAATCCCTCAACGGGCGCGGCACGCCCCCGGATTGACACCTTTGCCGGAACGTGCTACAATAAGTAAAATCTGTGTAAGGAGGGGCGCGCCGCGATGCAGGGCTGCATGAACAGCTTGAAAATGTACGGTGGGGTGTTCTTTCCTGGCGCCGCACAGGGTAGTGTTTTTTGACTTTTCCCATTTGGGAAAAGTTTTTTTTTGCCCGCACGCCGGCCCGCGCCGGGCCTGTAAACAGGAGGTCATGCCATGCTGATCCGCAACGCAAAGGATCTTGACGGAAAACCCGTGGAACTCTGGCTGCGCGACGGTAAGATCGCAGCCATCGGCCAGGGACTGCTGGCGCCCGAAGGGGAGCCGGTCCTGGACGCAAAGGGCCGCACGGCCCTGCCCGCATTCATCGACACCCACTGCCACTGGCGCACGCCGGGCTTTGAGTATAAGGAGGACGTCGCTACCGGCTCTGCTGCTGCGGCGGCGGGCGGCTACACCTACGTCAACCTGATGCCCAACACCAAGCCGGTCTGCTCCTCGGCCGAGACCGCCCGCGCGGTGGAAGCGGAAGCCCGCCGTATCGGGCTGTGCGACGCGAACCAGACGGTCTCCATCACCAAAGACTTCGACGGGCAGAGCATCGACCATCTGCTCACCCTGCCGGAAGACGTGAAGTTCATCACCGAGGACGGCAACGGCGTCATGAACAACGCCGTTATGGCGCGGGTCTTTGCCATCGCCACCGAGCGGGGCCTCACCGTCATGTCCCACGCCGAGGACCGGGAGATCAGCCCCTGGGATTACCGCCTGGCCGAGAACATTGAGACCGTGCGCAACTGCCACCTGGCCGAATACTACGGCACCCGGCTGCATATGTGCCACGTTTCCACCAAAGAGGCGGTGGACGCCGTCCGGGCCAGCCGGATGCGGGGGGCGCGGGTGAGCTGCGAAGTCACGCCCCACCACCTCTGGTTCGACGACAGCCGCCTGCAGTACCGGGTCAATCCGCCCATCCGCAAGGCGGAGGACGTGGACGCCCTGATCGAAGCCATCAAAGACGGCACCGTGACCTGCATCGGCACCGACCACGCACCCCACACCGCCGCGGAGAAGGAGAAGGGCGCTGCCGGTATGGTGGGGCTGGAGACGGCTTTCGGCGTCTGCTACACCAAACTCTGCCGGGAACAGTGCCTGCCGCTGGAACTGCTCAGTTTCCTGATGAGCGCAGGCCCCGCCGCCGTGCTGGGCCTGGCCGGCCATAAAGGCCTGCTGGCCCCCGGCTACGACGCCGACGTGGTGCTGGCGGACCTGGACCACATGTACCAGGTCAAGGCGGAGGAACTGCACAGCAAGAGCAAGAACTGCCCTTATGACGGCGCGTACCTGTTCGGCAGGGTCGTCACCACCATCAAGGGCGGCAAGATCACCTGGCAGATCGAAGAATAACTGAAATCAACGACTGGTAAATTGAAAACGGGGGAGATCACAATGACCAACATGGACAAACTGTACGACAGCGTGGCGGCCAACGGCCCTGTCTGCGTGGGGCTGGACACCGAGATCGGCTATCTGCCCGCCACCGACCCGGCCAAGACGGCGGGGGAGAACGTGGTGGAATTCAACCGCGCGGTGATCGCGGCCACCAGGGGCGTGGCCGGCTGCTACAAGGTGCAGATCGCCTACTATGAATCCCTGGGCCTGGACGGCCTGCGCGCCTATGCCGAGACGCTGCGCATGGCCCGGGCCACCGGCTTGCCGGTCATTGCGGACATCAAGCGCGGCGACATCGCCAAAACGGCGGAGATGTACGCCAAGGCCCACTTCACCGGCGATTTCGAGGCCGATATCGTGACGCTGGCGCCTTATATGGGGCTGGATTCCATCAGCCCCTATCTGCCTTACTGCAAGGAGCAGGGCAAGGGCGTGTTCGTGCTGTGCCGCACTTCCAACCCCGGCTCCCGGGATTTTGAATACCAGACCCTGGCCGACGGCCGCACGGTCTACACCATGGTGGGCGACGCGCTGACCAAGCTGGGCGCCGGCTGCATGGGCGAACGGGGGTATTCCTCCGTCGGCCTGGTCATCGGCGGCACCACCGGCGAGGAGGCGGCCGAGATCCGCGCCCGCTACCAGAACACCTTCTTCCTGATCCCCGGCTACGGCGCGCAGGGCGGCAAGGCGGCCGACATCGCCCTGTACATGAAGCAGGGCAACGGCGGCGTGGTCAACTCCAGCCGCGGCATCCTGCTGGCTTACAAGAAGCAGCCGGGCGTGGCTTTCGACGAGGCGGCCTACAACGAGTGCGTGCGTATGCGGGAGGATATCCAGAGTGAATGCGATAAGCTGTGAATTGCAGGTCCTGGCCCAAGAAGCCCTGGCGCCGGACATCCGCCGCCTGGTGGTGCAGTGGCGGGACCCCGGGCATGAGCCCCACGCCGGGCAGTTTTATATGCTGCGGGCCTGGGCGCCCGACGCAACGCCGGTTTTGTCGCGCCCCATCAGCGTCAACGATTTTGACGGCCGGACCGGCGCGCTGACCTTCCTCTATCAGGTCAAGGGCGAGGGCACCCAAAAGCTGGCGGCCCTGCAGCAGGGCGGCACCCTGACCGTCACCGGCCCCTGCGGCAACGGTTTTGACGCAGCGGCCCTGGCCGGGCAGTACAAGCGGATCGCCGTGGTGGGCGGCGGCATCGGCACCGCGCCGCTGCTGCTGCTCTGCAAGCAGCTCTGCCGCGCCGGGGTGCGGCCGGACCTCTATGTGGGCTTCCGGGATGAACCCTACGGCATGGAGGGTTTCGTGCCCTGGTGCCACACCATCCACCTTTCCACCGACACCGGCGCCCACGGCCACCACGGCCTGGTGACCGACCTGCTGGACGCCGCGCGGTATGATATGGTGCTGACCTGCGGCCCCATGGTCATGATGCGCGGGGTGGCAAAGCTCTGCGCGGCGGCGGGCACGCCCTGCCTGGCCAGCCTGGAAAAGAAGATGGCCTGCGGCCTGGGGGCCTGCCTGGGCTGCACCTGCCACACCAAAGTGGGGCCGCGCACCGTCTGCAAGGACGGCCCTGTATTCAAAGCCGAGGAGGTGTTTGACTGATGGCAGACCTGCATGTGGATCTTCTCGGCAAGCGTCTGGCCGGGCCGGTCATCGCCGCCTCCGGCACCTTCGGCTTCGGCCCGGAGTATGCGGACATCGAGGACCTGCGCCTGCTGGGCGGCATCTCCGGCAAGGGGCTGACCCTGCACGGGCAGCCCGGCAACGAGGGGGAGCGCCTGTACGAGACCCCCTCCGGCCTGATGAACTCCATCGGACTGCAGAACCCCGGCGTACAGCACTTTATCGACCAGGAACTGCCCGCCATGCGCCGGTGCGGTACCACCGTATGGGCCAACCTGGGCGGCCACACCATCGAGGAAAATGTGGAAGGCGTGCAGATGCTCTGTGCGGCCGGCATCGACTTCCTGGAACTGAACATCAGCTGCCCCAACGTCAAGCAGGGGGGCCTTGCCTTCGGCATCCGGGCGCAGGACGCCAGCGAGGTGGTCGCGGCGGTGCGCAAAGTCTGCACGGTGCCGCTGGTGGTCAAGCTCAGCCCCCAGGCCGAGAGCATTCCCGAAATGTGCAAGGCTGTGGAAGCGGCGGGCGCCGACGCCATCAGCCTGTGCAACACCTTCCAGGCGTGCGCCATCGACCTGGAACGCCGCCGCCCGGTATTCAACAATACTTTCGCGGGGCTTTCCGGCCCGGCGGTGCGGCCCATCGCGCTGCGCATGGTCTGGCAGGCGGTGGGGGCCGTGCAGATCCCGGTGGTGGGGCTGGGCGGCATCCTGACCGGGCGTGACGCGCTGGAATTCATCATGGCCGGCGCGGCCGCCGTACAGGTGGGCACCGCCAACTTCCTGGACCCGAAAGCCTGTGTGCGCATCACGGCCGAGATCGCCCAGTGGATGGACGCCCACGGCGTGCGGACGCTGGAGGAGATCCGCGGCTGCGCAAGAGGCTGATCTGCATAAATTATCAGGCAAAAGCGCGAAGCGAAACAGAGAGCTTGTATTTGCGCTGACTTATCGGAAAATTCTTTGTTTGCTCTCTTTCAAGAAAGTAAGAAGAATACAAAATCATTGCAATAAAATGCAATTCGTGTTAGGATGGAACCAAACAGATACAGGAGGAAAGTAGTATGGCAAGAGAAGCAATCGAAGTTCTGAAGGAATGTGAAGCCTTCCTGGAGGGGCATTTCCTGTTGTCGTCCGGCCGTCATTCCGGCGCATACTGCCAGATGGCGTTCCTGCAGCAGTACCCGGACCGCTGCGCCGAAGTCATGGCCCCGGTGGCCGAAAAGCTGAAAGAACTGAACGTGGACGTGGTGGTCGGCCCCGCCATGGGCGGCATCGTCTACGCCTATGAGCTGGGCCGCCAGCTGGGCAAGCGCGCCATCTTCACCGAGCGGGTGGACAATGTCATGACCCTCAAGCGCTTCCGCATCGAGCCGGGCCAGCGCTGCATCATCGCCGAGGACGTGGTCACCACCGGCGTTTCCAGCCTGGAGACCAAGCGCGTCATCGAGGAGGCGGGCGGCATCTGCCTGGGCATCGCCTGCGTGGTGGACCGCACCCGGCCCGAAGCCCCGTCCCCGATCCCCATCGTGGCCAGCGCCCTCAAGCTGGACCTGCCCAACTATGCGCCGGAGGAATGCCCTCTGTGCAAGGAGGGCAAGCTGCCGCTGGTCCACCTGGGCAGCCGCAAAATGAAGGAAGCCGCCAAACAGACTCTTTAATCAACAGCAGGGAGCTTTGAATATGCAGGCATATCTGATACTGGCAAACGGCCGGGTCTTCCGCGGGCGGAGCATCGGCTGCCCGGGCACGACCATCGGGGAAGTGGTGTTTGCCACCGGCATGGTCGGTTTTGAGGAAACGCTGACCGACCCCAGCTACTACGGGCAGATCATCACCCAGACCTATCCGCTCATCGGCAACTACGGCATGAACCGTGAGGATGTGGAGAGCGGCCGGATCTGGGCGCGGGGCTACATCGTGCGGGAGGCATGCAAAACGCCCTCCAATTTCCGCAGCGAGATGACCCTGGACGCCTTCCTCAAACAGAACGGCGTCATCGGCATCGAAGGGGTGGATACCCGCAGCCTGACCCGCACCCTGCGGGAGAGCGGCGTCATGAACGGCGCCATCACCACCGAATTTGACCCGGAAGCCGAGCCGGAAAAGGCCGCGGCGCTGCTGCCGCAGATCGCCGCCTACGCCGTCACCGGCGCGGTGGAAGCCGTGACCTGTAAAGAACCCCGCACCTGGGAACCTACGGCCCCCGGCCACTGGGGGGACACCCCGCTGCACGTGGCGCTGCTGGACCTGGGCTGCAAGAACAACATCGTGCGCTGCCTGCAGAAGCGCGGCTGCCGCGTGACGGTGCTGCCCGGCACCGCCACCGCGGCCGACCTGGCGGCGCTGCAGGCCGACGGGCTGATGCTTTCCAACGGCCCCGGCGACCCGGCCGAGAACGTGGCGATCATCCAAAATATCCGCGAAATGCTGGATTCCGGCATCCCGGCCTTTGGCATCTGCCTGGGCCATCAGCTGACGGCCCTGGCCGCCGGCGCCAGGACCACCAAGCTGAAGTACGGCCACCGCGGCGCCAACCAGCCCGCCACCCATGTGAGCGGCGCGCGCACCTTCATCACCAGCCAGAACCACGGCTACGCGGTGGAAGGGCAGACCCTGCCTGCGGACGTGGGCGCCGTCAGCTATGTGAACGCCAACGACGGCACCTGCGAGGGCATCGACTATTCCAAGTGGAACTGCTTCACCGTGCAGTTCCACCCCGAAGCGAACGGCGGTCCCAAAGATACCGAGTTCCTGTTTGACCAGTTTGTGGACCGCATGCTGGCTGCGAAAGGAGTGATCAACGATGCCTAAAGACCCGCGGATCAAAAAGGTGCTGGTCATCGGTTCCGGCCCCATCATCATCGGGCAGGCGGCGGAGTTCGATTATTCCGGCACCCAGGCCTGCCGCGCGCTGAAAAGCGAGGGTGTGGAGACGGTGCTGGTCAACTCCAACCCCGCCACCATCATGACCGACCCCGACATCGCCGACCACGTGTATATCGAGCCGCTTACCGCCGAGGTGGTGGAGCGCATCATTGAAAAGGAAAAACCCGACGCCATCCTGCCCAACCTGGGCGGGCAGATGGGCCTGAACCTCTCCATGGAACTGGCCCGCAACGGCTTTTTGGACCGCAGCGGCGTCCGTCTGCTGGCCTGCAAGCCGGAGACCATCGACCGCGCCGAGGACCGCCAGCTCTTCAAGGACACCATGGAGAAGCTGCACCAGCCCATCATCCCTTCCAAGATCGTGGAGGACCTGGATGACGCGCTGGCCTTTGCCGATACCATCGGCTACCCGGTCATCGTCCGCCCCGCCTTCACCATGGGCGGCACCGGCGGCGGCATCTGCGGGGACCGCGAAAAGCTGCACGAGATCGCCACCAACGGCCTGCGCCTGTCGCCCATCCACCAGATCCTGGTGGAGAAGTGCATCTCCGGCTGGAAAGAGATCGAATACGAGGTCATGCGGGACTCCAAGGGCAACGTCATCACCGTCTGCAATATGGAGAACCTGGACCCCGTGGGCATCCACACCGGCGACTCCATCGTCGTGGCCCCCAGCCAGACCCTCTCGGACAAAGAGTACCAGATGCTGCGCACCGCCGCGCTGGACATCATCACCGAACTGGGCATCGAGGGCGGCTGCAACTGCCAGTTCGCCCTCAAACCCGACAGTTTCGAGTACGCAGTCATCGAGGTCAACCCCCGCGTGTCCCGCTCCTCGGCGCTGGCCTCCAAGGCCACCGGCTACCCCATCGCCAAGGTGGCCACCAAGATCGCCCTGGGCTACACCCTGGATGAGATCACCAACGACGTCACCGGCGAGACCTGCGCCTGCTTCGAGCCTGCGCTGGACTACGTGGTGGTCAAATACCCCAAGTGGCCCTTCGACAAGTTCGTTTACGCCGACAAATCCCTGGGCACCCAGATGATGGCCACCGGCGAGGTCATGGCCATCGGCAACAACTTCGAGCACGCCATGATGAAGGCGGTCTCCTCCATCGAACTGGGCATGGACACCCTGACCCTGCCGGATTTTGAAAAGCTCAGCACGGCGGAAGTCATCGAACACCTGCATGTGCAGGACTCTGAACGCGCCTTCTGCGTTTATGAGGCCCTCAAGCGCGGCGTGCCGCACCAGACCATCTACGACATCACCAGGATCGACTGGTGGTTCCTGGACAAGATGCAGCACCTGGCCGACATCGAGACCGGCCTGCAGCAAGGCGAACTGACCCGGGAAAAATACCTGGAAGCCAAGAAGTTCGGCTTCCTGGACAAGACGATCCGGCGGCTGGCGGGCGTGGAGACCCTGCCCGAAGCGCCCCGGGCGGCTTTCAAGATGGTCGATACCTGCGCGGCGGAGTTCGCGGCCAAGACCCCGTACTTCTACTCCAGTTACGACGAGGACAACGAGGCGGAAGAATTCATCGCCGAGCACAGCGACCCCAAAAAGAAAAAGGTGCTGGTATTTGGTTCCGGGCCCATCCGCATCGGCCAGGGCATCGAGTTCGACTACTGCTCGGTGCATGCGGTCTGGACGCTGAAGCAGCACGGCTGCGAGGCCATCCTCGTCAACAACAACCCCGAGACGGTCTCCACCGACTTTGATACCGGCGACCGCCTGTACTTCGACCCCCTCACGCCGGAAAGCGTCGACCAGATCATCGCCACCGAAAAGCCCGACGGCTGCCTGGTGCAGTTCGGCGGCCAGACGGCCATCAAGCTGGCCAACCATATGGATGAGATCGGCCTGCCCATCCTGGGCACCCCGGCGGACGCCATCGACGAGGCCGAGGACCGCGAACGCTTCGACGAACTGCTGGAGCGCTGCGGCATCCCGCGCCCTGAGGGCCGAACCGTCTACACGCTGGACGAGGCCCTCAAGGCCGCGCAGGAAGTGGGCTACCCCGTGCTGATGCGCCCCTCCTACGTGCTGGGCGGCCAGAACATGATCGTGGCCTACAACTCCGCCGACGTCATCGAGTATATGGGCGTCATCACGGCCCATGTGGACATGAGCCACCCTGTGCTGATGGACAAGTACATCCTGGGCACCGAGTGCGAAGTGGACGCCATCTGCGACGGCACCGACTATCTGGTGCCCGGCATCATGCAGCAGGTGGAGCGCACCGGCGTGCATTCCGGCGACTCCATCTGCGTTTACCCGCCTTACAATTTCAGCCAGAAGGTCATCGACACACTGGTGGACTACACCGGCCGCTTTGCCCGGGAACTGAAGGTCGTGGGGCTGGTCAACGTCCAGTACGCCGTACAGGACGGCAAGGTCTATGTCATTGAGGTCAACCCCCGTTCCAGCCGTACCGTGCCCTATATCAGCAAGGTCACCGGTGTGCCCATGGTGGACCTGGCTGTGCGTTGCACGCTGGGCGAGAAACTCAAGGATATGGGCTATGGCACCGGCCTGTGGCGCGGCGGCAAAAGCCCCTACTACGCGGTCAAGGTGCCCGTTTACAGCTTCCTCAAGCTGCACGGCGTGGACACCATGCTGGGCCCTGAGATGAAGTCCACCGGCGAGGTGCTGGGCATCGCGCCCACCTTCCACGAGGCCATGATCAAGGGCCTGGTGGCCGCCGGGTACCAGTTCAAGGTGCCGGGCCCCGGCTCCTGCGTCATCGTCACCGTGAAGGACAGCGACAAGCGGGAAGCCGCCGACCTGGCCTGGAAGCTGCACGACTACGGCTACAAGATCTACGGCACCGCCGAGACCGCCCGCTTCCTCAACAGCCAGATGGTGCCCTGCAGCGTGGTGCGCCAGATGAGCGGCGCGCGGCCCAACGTGATCGACCTGCTGGAGTCCGGCCTGGTGGATTACATCATCTCCACCAGCCCCCACGGCCGCGACCCGCACCGCGACAGCGTCAAGTTCCGCCGCAAGGCCACCGAACTGTCCATCCCCTGCATCACGGCGATGGATACCGCCCGCGTGCTGGTGGACGCCCTGCGCGGCGACCATGACATCAGCCGGATGGAACTGGTGGATGTCGCGACCCTGCACCGTGAAGCAAAAGAAAACGGATCGGCACAATGAAAAAGGCGGCCCCGCGGCGGGCCGCCTTTTTGCTGCGCGGGGCGGAAAAAGCGTTTTGAACGGAATTATTCGCCGAATGACGGAATTCAACAAAGACGCCTGGAAAATTTTAGACTTTTTGCTGATTTCCTTCGCGGGGGTACAAAAACGCTTGATTCTGCGCGGTATTTTTTCTATAATATGGGGCGTAATAATAACAGGCGCTGTGCCTAAACATAGGGAGTACGAAGGAATTATGACGAGATCTCAGTTGATTACCAAAGTTGCAAACGACACCGGAATGACCAGCAATGAAGTCGAAAAGGTGATGGATTGTATTTTTGGAACCATCGGCGACGTCCTCAAAGGGGGCGACAAAGTCACCATCGCAGGGTTTGGCCGCTTTGAGATGCGGGAACGCCAGACCAAGAACTTCACCAACCCCAAGACCAAGGTGACCAGCCAGCTTCAGCCCACGGCGATCCCTGGTTTCAAGGCCAGCGGCCGCCTGAAAGAAAAGGTCGCCCAGTAAAAGAGCCCAGCGTTTCGGAGGCTGCCCGCAGGCAGCCTCTTTTTATGCCCTGCCGCTGTGAAATACCAAGAAAGCCCGCCCCGCCGGCAGTCTGCCGGCGGGGCGGGCGCATTTCAGGGCAGGTTGGGGCGGTCCTGGTCGCCGTCCGCTTTGAACAGCACGAACCGTTCGGGACGGTTCGTAAAATAGTAATACTCGGTATTTTCACGCAGGGGCGGGGTCAGGTAGTTGGGGATCACGCAGCCGTCGCCCTCCACGCGCTCGGTAAAACCGGCGTCCTGCCAGACCGATGCAGGAATGCCCACATTGTAACAGTCCATGTATTCGGCGCCGGTCTTGCGCAGGATGGCGTCCAGCGCGCCGCCCAGCCGCGGCAGCACCGCGTCCTCACCGATGTAATCCACCAGCCGGACCACCGGCACACAGCCGGTCTCCTTGGCGGTGACGGTGCGGGTGACCACATAGGCCAGCAGGCGCTCGTCTTCCCGCGCCGCCCACACGTCGTAGTGGAAGTAGGGGTAACGGAAGTACCGCCGCCGCAGGTACCAGGTATCCTTGCGGGGCGTGTGCGGGGTGGGGGGCATCCCCAGCGGGATCAGGTCCGCGGCGGACTCCACCTTTTCCAGCTTCAGGTCATGCCGCACCGCCGGCAGCACATAGTGCAGGGGGCGCGCCAGATGGTATTCCCTGCAGCGGCCCAGCCGGTAATAGTGGGGGATGCGCCCTGCCTGCCAGCCCAGGAACTGGTAGAACGTGCAGGTGTTGGGGCGGATATTGTTGCAGGCCAGCACCTCACAGTGCAAAAGCCCCGGCAGGGCGTTCATCAGTTCCAGCCCTACGCCGTTGTGCCCTTTGCGGGCGACCCACACGCTCACCCATACATCGGGGCGCCGGGCGGCGCTGGCCCGTATGTAGCCGCAGGCGCTCAGGTATTCGCCGTCCTGCTCCGCCACGGCAAACTGGGGCACGCCCCCCAGGCCGGCGTAATAGTGGCGGTACAGTTCCGGCCGGTTCAGCAGCGGCAGGCGCATGTCGAAATGCCCGTTGATAAAATCCACGATGGCCGCGTCTTCCCCCAGGCGGGCCAGACGGAACGTTGCCTCAGACAATGGCGGACCCTCCCGTGACCGGCAGTGTCACGCCGGTGATGAACCCTGCCTCGTCCGAGAGCAGGAACGCCATGGCCGGGACCACATCCTCGGGGGTGGCGTTGCGCCCCATGGGATTGTCGGCGGCGGCGGCCTGCACGATCAGGTCGGGCGTATCCTTGAGGAAGTTCGTCTCCATCATGCTGGGGGCCACGCAGTTCACCGTCACGCCGAACTTGGCATATTCCACGGCCAGGCTCTTGACCAGCCCGCCGATGGCGCTCTTGGCCATCACGTAGGCGGCGGTGTTTTTGGGCGGGCAGCCGATGGTGTAACTGGTCTGGATGAACAGCACGCGGCCGAACTTGGCCCGGGCCATGGCGGGCAGCACGCCGCGGCAGATGCGGATGGCGCTGTGCACCTCGATCTCCAGATCCTTGTCGAAGCGGGTCTGGTCGAAGGCTTTGAATTTGGTGTTGACGACGGGCAGTGCCGGCAGATGGATGAAATGGGTGGGCGCGGGGGCCGAAGCGCCCAGCAGCTGCATGAAGGTATCGACCTTGGCCCGGTCCGAAAGATCCACGTCAAAGGGGCGGATCTGCCCGGGGTACTGCTGGCACAGGGGAGCCAGCTTGTCCAGGTCGCCGCAGCCCTGCGCCAGGATCAGTGCGCCGGGCGCGCCGCGCAGCAGGCGGGGCATCAAGGCGCGGCCCACATCGCTGGTCGCCCCGGTGATGAGGTAAGTATATGCCATGGTAAGGTCCCTCCTTTATTTTGCCAGCCCCGCTTTGATGATGCCGCGGGTCACGCGCTGGCCGTTCTGGTTGGTGATGACGGCCTTGATCTCCGCCTCATTGCCGATCTCGCTGACCCGCACGACGGTGCCGCGCACGGTCAGCGTATCCCCGATAAAGACCGGCTTGGCAAACTTGCACTCCACACCGTGGAGCAGGCAGTGCTCGCCGGGCAGATAGACCCCTGCCAGCGTGGAGAAAAAGCTGGCCCCCAGCATGCCGTAGACCACCCGCCCCGGGTAACCGCGCTCTCTGGCATAGCCCTCGTCGATGTGGATGGGGGAGGTATCCCCCGTCAGGGCGCAAAAAGCGTCCATCATCTCCGCCGTGACCGTTACGGTGAATTCCTCGGTGCGGCCGGGGGTCATGTCGGCCATCGTATAGTGGTTCATCCCGTACTCCTTTTATCCTACTACAAAAGGGGCAACACTCGCGCACTGACACCGCAGTGGCGTGTCGGAGGCCAACCGCCGCGTCAGCGGCGGCTCTTAGGCCGGAGACCGGCGGTGCCTGACGCTCGTGTTTCCCCTCTTTGAAAATGCCGGGTTGCGGTGCCCGCATCGTGCGGTGCGCGCTTTGAGGCGCGCTTGCGCTCTGCAACCGCTGCCCCTGCTCCGCCTCGCTGCATCCGCCGCAGGCGGCGCTCGGCTTCACAGCCTTCGACAAAATTTTGCGGCAAATCGCGCACTCGTCGCGAGGCTCCTCGCACACTCTTGCCGCAAAATTTCCCTGTAGGTGTCGCCGTCGTCGGCGCATGTCCGCCGACGACGATGAATTTTTGACGATACGCTGCGGCTGTCTTGCCTCAGACCATCCGCGCCACCAGATCCAGCAGGTCGCCGACATCCTTCAGGTTGCGCACGTCGGCCAGTTTGAACTTGATGCCGAATTTCTTTTCGATGGCCGTCAGCAGATTGATCTGCTCCAGGCTGTCCCAATCTTCAATGTCGTCGGCGCAGGTGCCGCGGGTGATCACCAGGCTGTCGTCGTCAAAGTTGTCGCGGAAAATATCCTGCACCGCGGCCAAAATTTCCTGTTCGGTCATATTGCTACTCCTTTTTATATGGTAATTACCCATACTATAGCATAAAATCCCGCCCGGTGCAAGGAAAGTTCGGCATGTCTGCAGCCCGCCGCCCTGCAAGGGGCGGCCCCTTACAGCCCGTAATCTTCCAGCCGCTTCTGCAGTTCGGCTTCGTCGTACACCGGCACGCCCTGCTGCAAGGCCAGCACGTCGCTCTCCGGCAGCAGGCGGGTGTAGATCTCGTCGTATTGGGCCAGCGGCCCGGTGCCGTCCCCGGCATACAGGGCGATATGCCCCGCATGGTCTTTCAGCAGATAACGCGGCTCCTGCGCCTGCGCGCGCCCGCGTGCCATCCACGCAATGCCTGCCGCCAGGCAGAGCAGCGCGGCCGCGCCCAGCGCCAGCAGATAGATCAAGAGCCCCCGGCCCTGTTTTTTCTCCATCACAAATCCCCCTTTTCTGTTTAGTATGGGGCGATGCAGCGCCAAAAAAACAAAAAGTTGTGAATTTTGCGATTCGGGCTGTACTTTTACGGGATATTTGTGGTATAATCCATTCTATAGCACTGTGCGATTCTGTGTTACGGCTTGTGCCGGAACGCTTTGGATAGGAGCAAAGGAGGCGGTTCCCATAGAACCCAAAGAACCCAAAAAGGTGCGCCATATCTCGACCGATGGCGTGAAGTCGGGTGGGGCGACGGGGCAGTTTCAGGTACCCGGCGGCCAGGACCCGAAAGGCCGCAAGAAAAAGAAAAAACGCCGGCGCAGCATCGGCGGCATGATCCTGCGGTTCATCGGCTGCGTGTTCTGCGTGGGCATCATGCTGTGCAGCGTGGCGGGGGTCCTGCTCTCGATGTATATCGTGCAGGTCACGGCGGGGGACGGCGAAGTCCTGGACCTTGACAACCAAAAGAACAAGCAGACCACCATCCTGTATGACAAATACGGCAATGAGTACGCTACGCTTACCCAGGGCGAAAACCGCATCTGGCGTGAGTTGTCCGCCATGCCGGAAGATCTGCAGCATGCGGTCGTGGCGATTGAGGACAAGGACTTCTACGACAATGATCTGGGTATCAACGTCAAGCGCACCATCGGCGCGGTCCTCAACGAACTGACCGACAATGCGATCTACGGTGCGCAGCAGGGCGCGTCTACGCTGGAACAGCAGCTGGTCAAAAACCTGGTGGGCGACGACGCCTCGTCCGGCATCGAGGGCTACATGCGTAAAGTGCGCGAGATCTTCCGCGCCATCGGTCTGGCCAACCGCTACAGCAAAGAGACCATCCTCGAAGCCTACCTCAACACCATCTCGCTGACGGGCATCGTCTGCGGCATGGAGGCGGGCGCGCAGGAGTATTTCGGCAAGCATGTGGAGGAATTGACGCTGTCGGAGTGTGCAGTGCTGGCGTCGATCACCAAGAACCCCACAAGCTACAACCCCTTTACCAACCCGGAAAACCTCATCGTCCGGCGCAACCATGTGCTGTATGAGATGTACAGCCAGGGGTATATCACCGAGGACGAATACAATTCCGCCTGCGCCGAGACCATCACGCTGGCCGAAACAAGCACCGCGGAAGAGAACGTCACCCGTTCCTCCCGGAACTCCTACTTCACCGACGCGGTCTACACCCAGCTGATGAGCGACCTGCAGGAAAAGCTGAACATGACGGCGGAAGAAGCCCAGTCCATGATCTTCAACGGCGGCCTGCGCGTCTATACCACGGTGGACCCCGAGGTGCAGACGGGTATCGAGGACGCCCTCTATGACAGCGAGGGCGTCATCACCCCGCTGTGGCATGAGGAACCTGTCTGCCTGCGGGACTACCCGGCGGACACCAGCAGCTGGGACCAGGTCCAGTTCGACGAGAACACCGGCCTGCCGCTGACGGCGGACGGCCTGGCTGTGTACGGTGTGGAGGACATCCCCATCTATGAGGACGAGGAAAACACCGTCCTGAAGATGGGCGAGTCCACCGACCCCGATTACCCCAACGACGACACTGTTTACCTCTGCGTCTACGAGCGGGTCCGCACCCAGGCGGCCATCGCCACACTGAACTATGACGGCGAGATCCTGGGCATCGGCGGCGGTGTGGGCGAGAAGAAGTACGACCTGGGCACCAACCGCGCCACCATCCCGCACCAGACCGGTTCTACGATGAAACCCATCGGCGCCTACTGTCTGGCGCTGGATTACAAGCTCATCACCTATTCCACCCCGGTCATGGACGCGCCCTATTACTCGGCGGCGGACAAGCGCATCCTGAAGGACCAGTACTCCTATATGGACCCCTACTCCGCCGAGGCGCAGGCCCGTTCCGACATCTGGCGCGACTGGCCCACCAACTACGGCAACGTCGGCGGCCAGGGCAACCTGATGCTCGTCTATGACGCCGTGCGCCAGTCTTACAATACCGTCGTGGTGCGCGTGGGCAGCATGGTAGGCGTGGACTTCCTGTACAACTTCGTGCACGATACGCTGGAATGCAGCTATATCGACGCCGAGACCGACATGGACCTGGGCCCGCTGGTGCTTGGCTCCCAGAGCCGCGGCCTGACGGCGGTGCAGCTGGCGGGCGCCTACGGCATGTTCTACGACGGCACCTTCACCACGCCGCACTACTACACCGAAGTCACCGACTACAGGGGCAACGAGGTGCTGGACAACACCAAGTATATCAACACCATCCAGGCAATCGACCCCACCACCGCCTATATCATGAACCGCATGATGGTCAACGTGCTGCGCTCCGGCGGTACGGCCAGCGGTATGGCCCCCGACAGCGAGGGCATCGAGGCGGTGGCCAAGACCGGTACCACCAGCGACTACAAGGACTACACCTTCGCGGGCCTGACGCCCTACTACTGCACCGCGCTCTGGTGGGGCTTTGACCGGCCGACGAATATGTATGACCTGGGCGGCCGCAACGGCAGCCCCATCCAGCGTGTCTGGAAGAGCCTGATGGATGAACTGCAGGCCGATAAGGAGCCCGCCGAGTTCCCGATGCCGGACGGCGTCATCACCCGCCAGTTCGATACCACGACGGGTGCGATCGTTTCCGGCGGCGGCGCTACCGGTTATTATACCGAGGACAATCTGCCGGAGGACCTGGCCAGTACGGAAGACCCCTATGCCGCACTGGCGCAGCAGGCGGCGGAAGGCGCGCAGACGGCCACCGATGCGACGTCCACCGCAGAATAAAGCGAGCACAGACAGAGCGTTTCCCCTGCGTGAGCGGGCGGGGACGCTCTGTTTTTGTGTGAAAAACAGAATTCCGCCGTACAAAAACAGTTGGAAACTCCGGGCCCTCCTGTGCAAAATGCCCAAAACCGCACGGCCCGCCGGAAAAATGCTTGCATCCGGCTCGTTTCTGTGGTAGGATGTTGCTTGTTGAGACTACAATTGTACGCAAGGAGGGGACACTATGCCGGATCGACGGTTTCTGCTGGTGGATGCGGACGTCCTGCCGGACGTGTTTGTCAAAGTGCTGCAGGCCAAGGAACTGCTGGCTTCCGGCGCGGTGAGCAACATCTCCACCGCGGCGCGGCAGGCCGGCATCTCCCGCAGTGCTTTCTATAAATACAAGGATACCGTTTTCAATGCCGATGCCGGACGGGAAACCATCACCGTGATCGCCACTTTGCTGGATAAGACCGGAGCGCTGCAAACGCTGCTCTCGGGGATTTCAGCGGCGGGGGCGTCCATCGTCACCATCACCCAGTCCCGCCCGGAAAACGGCGCGGCCCAGGTGGAGGTGACCGTGCGCACCGGCATGATGCAGATGCCGGTGGAAGAAATGCTGACGCGGCTTTCTCACCAGCCCTGTGTGGTGGAGATCCACCGCGGGGCCTGAAGCACGGGCCGCATACCTGGAAGAAGAGAGGAAGGACCAATGGCGAAAATTGCAATTATGGGGTTCGGTACCGTCGGCAGCGGCGTGCTGGAAGTATGCCGCCGCAATGCGGCGTCCATTGCCCGCCGCGCCGGTGAGCCGGTGGAAGTCAAGTATATTCTGGATGTGCGGGATTTTTCCGGTTCCCCGGACGCCGCCCTGTTCACCGATTCGCTGGATGTGATCCTGGCGGACCCCGAGATCCGGGTGGTGGTGGAGACCATCGGCGGCACGAAGTTTGCCTACCCCTATGTGCGCCGCTGCCTGGAGAGCGGCCGCAGCGTATGTACTTCCAATAAAGAAATGGTCGCCACCTACGGGGCCGAACTGCTGGCCCTGGCGCGGGAACACGGCGCGGCCTTCCTGTTTGAAGCCAGCGTGGGCGGCGGTACCCCCATCATCACACCGATGCACCAGTGTCTGGCGGCCAACCATATCAGCCGTATCGAGGGCATCGTCAACGGCACCACCAACTTCATGCTCACCAAGATGAAGCGGGAAGATATGGACTTTGCCGAAGCCCTCAAGGTGGCCCAGCAACTGGGGTACGCCGAAACGAAAGACCCCGGCGACGACGTGGACGGCCGCGACGCCTGCCGCAAGATCGCCATCCTGGCCAGCCTGGCCTGCGGGAGCCATGTCTACCCGGACAATATCTCCACCCGGGGCATCCGGGACATCACGGTGGCCGATGTGCGCGCGGCGGAAAAGCTGGACAGCGCCATCAAACTCATCGCCTGGTACCGGGAAGGCGAGGCGGGGCAGATCGCCGCCGGTGTGGAACCGATGCTGGTGCCCCATGCCAACCAGCTGGCCGGTGTGGACGATGTGTTCAACGCCGTGCTCATGCGGGGCGATATGCTGGGCGACGTGGTATTCTACGGCAAGGGCGCGGGCAAGCTGCCCACTGCCAGCGCGGTGGTGGCCGATGTGATCGACGCCCTCAAAGAAGGGGCCAAGGTCCACGACAGCCTGTTCTGGAAGCCTGCGCCCCGGCGGGAAGGGCTGCTGCCCGATCCCGGCGTCTATGCCTGGTACTTGCGGGTGCGCGGCGTGGCCGCTTCGCTGCTGCCCGGCGTGGCGGGCCCCGGCGATCCGGTGTTCGAGGAAAACGGTGAAGCCGGGTACTATATCCGCTCGGCGACCCCGGCGCAGATCGGGGCGGTCAGCGAAAAGATCCGCGTGCTGGGCGGGGACGTGGCGCTGGTGCTCAAACAGCTGGCGGACTGAATCCATCTTCACAAAGGGGAGGGACCCGACATATGATACAGGTAAGTGTTCCGGCCACCAGCGCCAATGTGGGCGCAGGGTTCGACTCGCTGGGGCTGGCCGTCTCCCTGCACAACGTCTTTACGTTTGAAGAGGCGGAGGGCATCCAGATCTCGTCGGTGGACGGCACCCACGTGCCCGCCGGTTCCAACAATCTGGTCTACCGCTCGGCGCGGGTGGTGTACGACCAGCTGGGCATCCCGCTTCGCGGGCTGCGGATCACCCAGCGCAACGATATTCCCATGGCCCGGGGCCTGGGCTCCAGTTCGGCCTGCATCGTGGCGGGCATCCTGGGCGCCAACGCCCTGCTGGGCGGCAGGCTGACCAAACGGCAGATGCTCACGCTGGCCACCGCCATCGAAGGCCACCCCGACAACGTGGCCCCCGCCATGCTGGGCGGTTTCGTCACCAGCGTCATCGACGAAGGGCAGGTCTACAGCGTCAAGAAGGATATCGACCCGGAACTGGCCTTTGCGGCTTTCGTGCCGGATTTCCGGCTGCTCACCGCCAAGGCCCGCGCCGCGCTGCCCCAGATGGTCAGCCATAAGGATGCGGTCTACAACCTGTCCCGTGCGGCGCTGGCTACGGCGGCCTTCTGCGACGGCGACTATGCGCTGCTGGGCGTAGCCACCAAGGACGTGCTCCACCAGCAGTACCGCCTGCCGCTGATCCAGGGCGGCGACGAGATCTTTGAACTGGCGCTGGACCTGGGGGCCATGGCGGCCTATATCTCGGGCGCCGGGCCTACCATCATGGCGGTGGTGCACCGGGATGACCAGGTCTTTTTTGAACGGGCGGCAGCGGCCCTGCAGCAGAGCGAAACGCTGCGCCGCTTCACCGTGCGCCGCCTGCTGGCGGACAATGCCGGTGCGGTGGTGTCCGGAGCCGGAGAGGGAACGTAAGAAAGGGAAGAGGAGGATAACGACAGTATGGCATTGATCGTACAGAAATTCGGCGGCACGTCGGTCAAGGACCGCAGCCGCATCTTCAACGTGGCGCGTATCGTCATGAACACCCGCAACGCGGGCAACGATGTGGTGGTGGTGGTCTCCGCCCAGGGGGATACCACCGACGACCTTATCGCCAAAGCGGCGGAGATCAGCATGAACCCGTCCAACCGGGAGATGGATATGCTGCTGGCCACCGGCGAACAGATTTCTATTGCGCTGCTGACCATGGCGCTGCAGGAACTGGGCGTTTCGGCCATCAGCCTGACGGGCTGGCAGGCCGGGTTCAGCACCGACCGGGCCTACACCAAGGCGCGCATCAAGCGCCTGGATACCGAGCGCGTCGAAAGCGAGCTGGCCCGCAACCGCGTGGTGGTGGTGGCCGGGTTCCAGGGCCTCAACCGTTCGGACGACATCACCACCCTGGGCCGCGGCGGCAGCGATACCTCGGCGGTGGCGCTGGCAGCCGCCCTGCACGCGGACCGCTGCCAGATCTACACCGATGTGGAGGGCGTTTACACCGCGGACCCCCGCAAGATCCCCAAGGCCACCCGCCTCAAGGAGATCACCTTCGACGAGATGCTGGAACTTGCCTCCCTGGGGGCGCAGGTGCTCAACAACCGCAGCGTCGAACTGGCCAAGAAATACAACGTGGAACTGGAGGTCATCTCCAGCATCAACCCGGTGCCCGGCACCATCGTGAAGGAGGAAACCAACGTGGAAGGTATGCTGATCAAAGGCGTGGCAAAAGACAATGATGTGGCCGTCATTTCGATCAAGGACGTCCCGGACGTGCCGGGCATGTCCTTCAAGGTGTTCAGCCTGCTGGCGCAAAAGAACATCAATGTGGACATCATCCTGCAGAGTTCCGGCAACCAGGGCAAGAAGGACCTGAGCTTCACGGTGCCGCTGGGCGACGCCGAAAGCGCCGTCGCCGCCTTGAAGAACGCGGCCACCCGCTTCGGCGGCGGGGAGATCAGCGTCGATAAGGACAGCGCCAAGGTCTCTATCGTCGGCGCCGGCATGCAGAGCCATTCCGGCGTGGCGTCCACCATGTTCGAGGCTTTGTTCAGCCAGAACATCAACATCAAGATGATCTCCACCAGCGAGATCAAGATCAGCGTCATCATCGACAAAGAAGATGCCGACCGCGCTGTGGCCGCCATCCATGACGCTTTCATCAACTGAGGGTTTTCGCAAACCACATAGAGGGGAAAAGGGTAAGCCCCCGTGCATCTTGCCGGATGCGCGGGGGCTTGGTGTTTGCTGCGCGGTTCAGCGGCCGGCAGGGGCGGGGGCGCGGTCTTTGCGGCGCAGCCAGCGGTAGGCGCCCAGGCAGATGGCGACCGAGAGGACGGAACCGAAAACGGTGGCCAGTCCCATGGGGAACAGTGTGCCGGCGAACAACCGGGATGCCAGTGCCACGCCGGGGATACGGACCAGGAAAATGGCGAGGATGTTGTGCAGAAAAGACAGTTCCGACCGGCCGCAGGCGCAGAAATACCCGCTGAAGCAGAAGTGGATACCGGCAAACAGGCAGTCCCAGATATAACCGCGGATATACTGCCCGCCGGCCGTGATAACAGCGGGATCGCGGGTGAACAAGCTCACCACCGGTTCGGCAAGCCACTGGACGGCAAGACCGGCGCACAGTCCGAACCCGGCGGCGATCAGGATGGCGTAGCGCAGCGTCCGGACCGCACGGTCCTGCCTGCCCGCGCCGATGTTCTGCGCCCCCAGAGCCGACACGGTGGACAGCATGGAGGACGGCACCAGGAACAGGAAGCCGATGATCTTCTCCACGATGCCTACGGCGGCCGCGTCGCTCAGGCCCCGGCGGTTGGCGATGATGGAGATGATGAGGAAGGAGACCTGGATGAACCCGTCCTGCAGGGCCACCGGCAGGCCGATCTTGAGCAGACGGCCCAGCACCGCGCGCCGGGGCCGGAGGTCGCTGCACCGCAGGATGATGCCGGTCTGCCGCCGGAGGATGACGAACAGGGATACGGCCACGCTCAGCGCTTGGGACAGGGTGGTGCCCAGCGCCGCCCCGGAGGGGCCCATGTGCAGCGCGCCCATGAACAGGTAGTCCAGCAGAATGTTGGCTGCGCAGGCCACCGCAACAAAATACAGGGGGCTTTTGGAATCCCCCAGGCCGCGGAAGATGGAACTGATGATGTTGTAGGCCGTGATGCAGGGAATGCCGAGGAAGCAGATCGTCAGGTAATCGGCGGTGCCTGCAGCGGCTTCGGACGGGGTGGACATCACGGCGACGATGGGCCGCACGCAGGCCAGCAGGACGGCCGTCAGCACCAGCGAGAGGACCGTGAAAAGCGTCACCGTGCTGCCGATGGCGGCGGTGGCCTGTCTGTGATCCCCTGCGCCGGTGGCGCGGGCGACGGAGACCGTGGTGCCCATGGCCAGCCCCACGAGCACGACGGTGATCATGTGCATGACCTGGCTGCCCACTGATACGGCGGTGGTGCTGGCAACGCCCTCGAACTGGCCGATGATGAACAGGTCGGCCATGCCGTAGAGCGTCTGCAAGAAATAGGACAACAGGTATGGTACCGAGAACTGCAGAATATTGCGCAGTACGCTGCCGGATGTCAGGTTCCTTTCCATAAAAACTTTTTCCCTCCGCCGCTTTCGTGGGCGGAGCCCTCCTTCTCTTTGCGTTGTTTCTATCTTCTATCATACAACCATATACGGGGGTGGCGTCAATGCTCTGTGCAAAAAAATACAGTTTTTGCATAGAACGGCGGCGCGCTGCGGCTGATTTTTTACCGGGCCGGTTTACTTTTGCGGGGACAAGCGCTATAATACCAGTATCTGTTTTCTTGTGGAAAGGAAGTACGATTTGGAACGAAAACAACTCGCACCCGGCGTATACATCACCACGCTGGACGCTGCCAAATTCAACCGCTGCCGCATCGCGATCCACCTGCGGTTCCCGGCGCGGCGGGAGTCGGCCACCGACGCCGCCGTGCTGGCGCTGGTGCTGGAGCGCGGCTATGCGGCCTGCCCGGACATGACGGCGCTTTCCCGCCGGCTGGCGGAACTGTACGGCGCCGACCTGGGCGTGGACCTGGGCGCCGCAGGTACCGACCGGGTGCTCTCGGCCGACATCTGCGGCATCAAGGATGCGTATGCGCTGGGCGGGGAGAACCTGACCGACGCCTATGCCGACATCGTGTTCGGCACGATCTTTGACCCCTACCTGGTGGACGGCGTGTTCGACGCCGAGGCCGTGCGCATTGAGACCGAGACCCAGGCCCGCCGCCTGGAGGCGGAGTTCAATTCCAAGCGCCTGTACTGCGTGCGTCAGGCGCGGCGCAAGTTTTTCGGTGAGTCCCCGGCGGGCATCGAACTGGGCGGCTACCCCGACGAACTGATCCATGTGACCCCCGCCAGCCTGAAGGCGGAGTATGACCGCATCCTGGCGACGGCGTCCATTGATGTGATGGTGCAGGGCGTGGACGAGGCCCGCGTGGCCGACATGCTGCTGCGCAAACTGGAGGGGGTGCGCCGCACGCCCCACCCCTTCGCGCCGCCCATGGGTATGCCGCCCGCGCCTCTCCGCCGTTACAGGGAAGAGATCCCGGGCTTGACCCAGGCCAAACTGTGCATGATGTTTACGGCGGGCAACGACCCCGAACCGCCCAGCGTCAGCATCCTGCGGGTGGCTATGAGCGTGCTGGGCGGCTCCGCCACCAGCCGCCTGTTCCGCAATGTGCGGGAAAAACAGTCCCTGTGCTACTACTGCGGGTCGGCGGCCCAGCGGGCCACCGGCGTCATGATGATCGACTCCGGCGTGGAGCCGGGCCGGGAGGAACAGGCCGAAGCGGCCATCCTGGCGGAATGGGAAGCGCTGAAAAACGGCCCTGTCACCCAGGAGGAAGTGGACGACTGCCGCCGCGGGCTGCTTTCGTCCATGGATGCGCTGGGCGACAGCCTGGCTGCGCTGGAAAACTGGTACTACGGCCAGATCACCCGGGGCGAGGCGCTCTACCCGCCGGAATACGGCAAGGTGCTCACCAGTGCCGTCAGCCTGGACGAAGTGCGTCAGGCCCTGCAGGGCTACCACTATTCTGTGTGCTATGCCGTGACGGCCAAACCCGGCACGGCAGGGAAAGGGGGCGCCGAAGATGTCTGAACTTGCGATGGACGCCCTCTCCGCCGTGGAACGGCGGGCGGCGGCCGCGGTGGGCTGCGAAAAGACCGTGCTGCCCAGCGGCCTGACGGTGCTCTGCCGCACCATGCCGGGCTACAGCAGCGTCCACGCCATCTATGCTACGGCGTTCGGTTCCATCCACCGGGATTTCCTGCTGGACGGCAAGCCGGTCTCGCTGCCCGCGGGCACGGCCCATTTCCTGGAACACAAAATGTGCGAAACGCCCCAGGGCGACTCGTTCAGCTTCTATGCCAAGACGGGCGCTTCGGCCAACGCGTTCACCAGCTATGACCGCACCTGCTACCTGTTCTCGGCCACGCAGAAAATCGACGAGAACCTGGATATCCTGCTCGGCCTCGTGGGCAAACCCTGGTTCACTAAGGCGACCATCGCCAAGGAACAGGGCATCATCGGGCAGGAGATCAAGATGTACGACGACAGCCCCGACTGGCGGCTGCTCAACGCCCTGTTCCGCTGCCTGTACAGCAGCCACCCGCTGCGCGACGACATCGCCGGCACGGTGGACAGCATCGCCCGGCTGACCCCGCAGCTGCTCTACAGCTGCACCCGCGCCTTCTACGCGCCGTCCAACATGGTGCTGTCGGTGGCCGGCAAGATCACAATGGAACAGGCGGTGGACGCCTGCAGGCGCAACGGCCTGTACCGCAAGCGTGCGCCGCATACGGTGGAATGGGACATCCCGGCGGAGACCGGCCCCATCCCCCGGCGGGAGGCGCGGCTGACCATGCCGGTCAACAAGCCCTGTTTCGGCGTAGGTTACCGGGAACCGGTGCCGGACTCCGGCGACCTGAAGCGGAGGCTGCTGCTGGATATGCTGGGGGATCTGGTAGCGGGCGGTCTGACCGGCCTGTACCGCAGGCTTTACGACGGCGGCCTGGTCAACCCGGAGTTTTCCGGCGACTTCATCGCCGTGCGCGGGGCGTGCGCGGTGGCTTTCACCGGCGAGAGCGATACCCCCCGGCAGGTGGCCGATATGCTCCAGGCGGAGATCGAGCGCCTGCGCCGCGAGGGCGTCGACCCTGAGGTGTTCACGCTGGTCAAGAACCAGCTGTACGGGGAACTGCTGGGCGAGGTGGAATCGGTGGAGGACGCTGCCGAGGATGCCGCCGCGGCTTGTCTGCGGGGGTGTTCCCTGGCGGATGAGATCGCCGCGCTGGCAGAACTGACCGTGGAGGACGCCGATGCGCTGATGCAGACGGCGCTGCTGGAAGAAAACCGCGCCTATGTGCAGATCGATCCCCAGTGACGGGGCTGCGCAGGGGAAGCGGGACGATAGAAAACGAACAGAGGAAGGGCAAGTATGGTTTACCATGTTCAATTCCCGGGCCTGGGGCTGGAATTCACCCTCGACCGGGTGGCGCTGTCTATCGGCGGCTTCAACATCTACTGGTACGGCGTGATCATCGCGGCGGGCATGCTGCTGGCGCTGCTGTACGCATTCCGCAACGCCGTGGACTTCGGCATCGACTCCGATCGGCTGGTGGACGTTGTGGCCATCGGCACGGTCATGGCCATCGTCTGCGCACGGGTCTATTATGTGGCCATGGCGCCGTTTGAGTATGACAGCATCTGGGAAATGATCGACATCCGCCTGGGCGGCATCGCCATCTACGGCGCGGTCATCGGCGCGTTTGTGTTCGGCGGTCTGGCGGCCAAATGGCGCAAGATCCCGCTGCTGCCCCTCTTCGATCTGGTGGCCCTGGGCTTCCTGATCGGGCAGGGCATCGGCCGCTGGGGGAATTTCGTCAACCAGGAAGCCTTCGGCACCAACACCACGCTGCCCTGGGGCATGTACAGCGAAGGGACCGAGGCTTACCTGCGCTCGGTGCAGGTCACCCTGCCCGAAGGAATGACCATCGACCCCACCCTGCCGGTGCATCCCACCTTTCTGTATGAGAGCATCTGGTGTCTGGTCGGCTTTGTGGTGCTGGCGCTGTACGTCAAGCACCGCCGCTTCCACGGGCAGATCTTTCTGCTGTACGCCATCTGGTACGGCCTGGGGCGCTTCTGGATCGAGGGCCTGCGCACCGACGCGCTGCTCATCGGCAACACCGGGCTGCGGGCCAGCCAGATCGTGGCCTTCGTGTCGGTGGCGGCGGCGTTCCTGCTGCTGGTGTCCGGGCTGCGCCGCTCCGCAGGCAAGCCCCTTATGGTGACGCTGGCGGTCAGCGACATCGCCAAGCAGGACAAGGCGGGCAGCCGCTTTACAGCGGACGCTCTGCCCGCCCGCGCGCCCCACGGGGAGTTCGTGGCGGCCACCCAGGCTATGAACGCGCGTCTGGCCGCGCTGGACCTGGACATGCCGGAGATCGAAGAACTGGAAGACCCGGAACCGGAGATGCAGCCCGGGGCCGGGGAGCCGGCGGCGGGGGAGCCTGCCCCGGAAGAAACGGCGGGGACCCCGGCCCCCGAGAGGGAGGAAGCTGCGGATGAAAGCGAATAAGATCGACGGCAAGGCGCTGGCCGCCGCCGTCAAAGCGGAAGCTGCCCGGCAGGTAGCGGAACTGAAGGCCCGGGGCGTTACCCCCTGTCTGGCCGTGGTGCTGGTGGGTGAGGACCCGGCCAGCCAGGTCTATGTACGCGGCAAGATCAGCGACTGTGCCCAGTGCGGCGTCGAGAGCCGCAGCATCCGCCTGCCGGAGACTGCCACCCAGGCCGAACTGCTGGATCAGGTGCGGGCGCTGGCGGCGGACCCGGCCGTGCACGGCATCCTGGTGCAGCTGCCCCTGCCGCCCCGGATCGACGAAAAAGCCGTCATTGAGGCCATCCCGCCGGAGAAGGACGTGGACGGTTTCTCCCCGGTGAACGTGGGCCGCATGCAGATCGGCGAACCCTGCTATCTGCCCTGCACCCCGGCGGGCTGCATCCGCATGATCGAGTCCACCGGGACTTCCATCGCAGGCAAGCGGGCGGTGGTCATCGGCCGCTCCAACATCGTGGGCAAACCGGCGGCGCTGCTGCTGCTGGCAAAGGACGCGACCGTGACCATCTGCCATTCCCGGACCCAAAACCTCAAAGAGATCTGCGCTTCGGCGGATATCCTGGTGGCGGCGGTGGGGAAACCCGGGTTTGTCACCGCCGATATGGTCAAACCCGGCGCGGTGGTCATCGACGTAGGCATCAACCGCGGGGCGGACGGCAAGCTTCGCGGCGACGTGGACTTTGACGCCGCCGCCGAAAAGGCCGCCTGGATCACGCCGGTACCCGGCGGGGTGGGCCCCATGACCCGCGCCATGCTCATGCTCAACACGGTGGAAGCCGCGCGCCGTGCCGCCCGGGGCTGAAACTTCGCTGGACCGCCGGGTTTTGCCAAAAAGCCCTTGACAAGCCCGCCCGGTTGTGGTATAGTCTATAAGCCGCTTGGTATGGGCCCGAAAAGTGTGCGGTTTTGCCGCAACGCCCTGATGTCCAGCGAGACTTATTGAAAGAGGTTATGCAGATGTACGCAGTTATCAAAACCGGTGGCAAGCAGTACAGCGTCAAGGTCGGCGATGTGGTTTTCGTCGAGAAGCTGAACGCTGAGGCTGAGAGCGAGGTCACCTTCGACCAGGTCCTGGCCGTTGGCGAGGAGGGCGCTGTCAAGGTCGGCGCTCCTGTTGTCGAGGGCGCTTCCGTCACCGCCAAGGTCGTCAAGAACGGCAAGGGCAAGAAGCTCAATATCCTCACCTATCGTCCCAAGAAGGGCAGCATGGTCCGCAAAGGCCATCGTCAGCCCTACACCAAGGTGGAAATCACCGCGATCAACGGCTAAGGAGGTACAGTACAATGGCACATAAAAAAGGCGTAGGTTCTACCAAGAACGGCCGTGATTCCGAGTCCAAGCGCCTCGGCGTGAAGCGCGGCGACGGCCAGTACGTTCTGGCTGGCAACATTCTGGTCCGTCAGCGCGGCACCCACATCCATCCGGGTGAGGGCGTCGGCATCGGCAGCGACGACACGCTGTTCGCGCTCGTCGACGGCCGCGTTCATTTTGAGCGCATGGGCCGCGACCGCAAGCGCTGCACGGTCAAGCAGTAAAAGAACCAGGCGGGCGGGCCACAGGGCCTGCCCGATTTTTATTCCAGACGGTGCCCGGCACCGCGTGAGGTATAGCAATGGCTACCAGCAATTTTATTGATACCGCCACCATCTGGCTCCATGCCGGCAAAGGGGGCGACGGTGCGGTGACGTTCCACCGCGAAAAATATGTGGCGGCGGGCGGCCCCGACGGCGGCGACGGCGGGCGCGGCGGCGACATCATCTTTGTGGCGGACGACAACCTCTCCACCCTGATGGATTTCCGTTACAAGCGCAAATATACCGCGCCGAACGGCGAGAACGGCCGCGCCAAGCGCCAGAGCGGGGCGGACGCCGACGATCTGGTGATCCGTGTGCCCCGGGGCACCGTGCTGAAAGAGGCCGAGAGCGGCCTGGTCATCGCGGACCTGTCCGGCGACCAGCCGGTGGTGGTGGCCCGCGGCGGCCGCGGCGGCTGGGGCAACTCGCATTTTGCCACCCCCACCCGCCAGATCCCCAAGTTTGCCAAACCGGGCCTGCCCGGCGAGGACCTGCACGTGCAGCTGGAACTCAAAGTCATCGCGGACGTGGGGCTCATCGGCTTCCCCAACGTGGGCAAGTCCACCCTTATCAGTATTTTGTCGGCGGCCCGGCCCAAGATCGCCAACTACCACTTTACCACCCTTACGCCGGTGCTGGGCGTGGTGCGCGTGGGGCCGGAGCAGAGTTTCGTCTGCGCCGATATCCCCGGCCTGATCGAAGGCGCGGCCCAGGGCGTGGGCCTGGGGCACGACTTCCTGCGCCATGTGGAGCGCTGCCGTCTGCTGCTGCATGTGGTGGACGTTTCCGGCTGCGAAGGGCGCGGCCCCAAACAGGACTTTGAGCAGATCAACCGCGAACTGGCCGGTTTCAGCGCCGAACTGGCCCAGCGCCCGCAGATCGTGCTGGGCAACAAATGCGACATCGCCACCGAAGAACAGGTGGCGGATTTCCGCGCCTTTGTGGAGGCGAAAGGGCTGACTTTCCTGCCCATCTCGGCGGCTACCCGTCAGGGCGTGGACGGCTTGCCCGCGCTGGTCTACAACCGTCTGCAGGACTTGCCGCCCATCAAGGTGTACGAGCCGGAGTACAAGCGCCCCGACCGGAGCGCCGAGCCCACCCGGCCTTTCACGGTCACCCGCACCGGCGACCACGAATTCACCGTGGACGCCCCCTGGCTGGAACGCATCCTGGCCGGAACCAACGTGGAGGACTACGAGAGCCTGCAGTATTTCCAGACGCAGCTGGGGGATTCCGGCATTCTGGATGAACTGGTGGCCCAGGGCGTGGAGGAAGAAGACACCATCAAGATCGGCGAATACGAGTTTGACTATCTGTATTGAGTATGTTGTTTGAAATCACACCCGAAGTGGACATCCATGAAATGTCCCCTCTGGCGCTGGCCTTCGTGGGCGACGCCGTGCTGGAACTGCTGGTGCGCGGCAAGCTGGTGGGCACCACCCGCCTGCAGCCCAACCGGCTGCATACGGTGGCGACCCACTACGTCAGCGCCCGCGCCCAGAGCCGCGAACTGGAAATTCTGGAACCCCTGCTGACCGAGCAGGAGGCCGCGGTGCTGCGGCGCGGCAAAAACGCCAGTAAGGCCACGGTGGCCAAACACGCCACCGTGCAGGAGTACCGGGCTTCCACCGGGCTGGAGTGCCTGCTGGGCTGGCTCTACCTGCAGGGGCGCGGCAGCCGCATACAGGAACTGTTCGACGCCCTCTGGGCCGGGTACGACCCGGACCGGCCCGCCACCTGATAAAAACAGGCCATTGGCTGCCTCGTGCTGGCGAAAAATTAAATTCGTCGCTGTCGGCGGACATGTGCCGACGACGGTGACACCTCCAGGGAAATTTTGCGGCAAGAGTGTGCGAGGAGCGTATGCGACGAGTGCGCGGTTTGCCGTAAAATTTTGTCGAAGGGGACTCCAAAGGGGGAAACAGGAGCCTCAGGCACCGCCGTGGGTGACTGTTGCCCCCTTTGCATCGTGTCGAGATCCGAGACACGATGAAACAGGCCATTGGCTGCCTGGCGCCAGGATTCCGGCGCCTTTGCCAATGGCTCTGTTTTTATACCGCTTTGTACCCGCGCTTATTTGCTGTTTTTGCTGTCGGTGGTGTTGGTGCTGCGGTTGGCCGCGCGCTGCTGGGTGCCCTTCTTCTGCGTCGTGTTCGCCGAGCGGTTGGTGCCGCTGGTGTTGCCGGTGGTGTTGGTACTGCGGTTGGCAGTGCTGTTCGTCTGATTCTTAGCCATGCGTGGTTACTCCTTTCAAAAGTAAGAAACGATCCGCGGCTTTGTGCCGCACTGGTAGTTTGCCCGCTCATGGCCCGTTTATGCAAGGGAGGGACCCGATGGATTTCCCCGCTGAATTTCTCGACCGGGAGCGCGTGCTGCTGGGCCCGCGCTTTGCGGAACTGTACGCCTATGCCGCGCCGGAACCGGCCCGCGGCGTGACGGTCAACACGCTGCGCTGCCCGCCGGAGCGTTTTGCGGCGCAGGCGGATTTTCCCCTCGCGCCCTCGCCCTTCTGCCCGGCGGCGTTCACCACGGCGGCGGACTGGCGGCCCGGGCGGCACCCCTGGCACCATGCGGGCGTATTTTACGCCCAGGAACCCAGTGCGGCAGCCCCGGCGGCTCTGCTGGACGTGCGCCCCGGCCAGTGGGTGGCTGACCTCTGCGCGGCCCCGGGCGGCAAGACCAGCCAGCTGGCGGCGTCGCTGCAGGGGCAGGGGCTGCTGCTGGCCAATGAGTTCATGGCTTCCCGCGCCGAGGTGCTGCGCCAGAACCTGGAGCGCATGGGGGTGGCCAACGCCCTCGTCACCAATGAGGATACCGCCCGTCTGGCCGCAGCCTGGCCCGGCTGTTTCGACCGGGTACTGGTGGACGCCCCCTGCTCCGGCGAGGGCATGTTCCGCAAGGAACCCGCCGCCCGGAAACAGCACAGCGCGGCCCTGGTGGAACATTGCGCGCAGCTGGGGGCGCAGATCCTCGACAACGCCGCCGCGCTGCTGGCCCCCGGCGGGGTGCTGGTCTACTCCACCTGTACCTTTGCCCCGCAGGAGGACGAGGCCCAGGTGGCGGCCTTCCTGGAACGTCACCCGGAGTTTTCGCTCTGCGACCTGTCCGGCTGCGGGTTCGGCCGCCCGGGGGAGGCAAACCGCGCCCCGGCCGGTTTTGACGCGGCGCGCTGCCGCCGCATCTGGCCCGCAGACGGCGGGGAAGGGCATTTCATGGCCAAACTGCAGAAGGGCGGCACACCGCCCGCGGCGCGTTCGGCGTGCCGGAGACCGCAGCGGCCGGCCCAAGCCCCGGCGGAGTGGATCGCCTTTGCGCGGCAATATTTCCCGGGATTGGCCGAACGCCCGGTGGCGGGCGCAGGGGAGTGGCTGCTGCTGCCCCCGGCGGGCAGCGAAACCCTGCCCATGGGACGGCTTCGGTTGCTGCGCGGCGGTGTGCTGGCGGGCAGCGTGCTCAAAAAGCGGTTCCAGCCTGCCCACGCGTTGTTCATGGCCTGGGGCGCGGTGTGCGCAAACCGGGAAGAACTGACCCGTGAGGACCCGCGCACCGCCGCCTGGCTGCGCGGGGAGGAGATCGAAGCCTGCACCGCGCAGAACGGCTGGTGCGCCGTCTGTGTGGACGGCTTCCCACTGGGCGGGGGCAAGGCCAGCGGCGGGCGCATCAAGAACCATTACCCAAAGGGCCTGCGCAATCTGGGCTGAGCGAACGCAAAAGAATACCGCGGCCGCGTATGTAAGTTTTTTGCGGCCGCGGTTGTTTTTCTATACGGAGGGCGGTGTGCAGTCCATCGGGACCCTGTTCCCAGAATTTTCACGTTTTTGCATTCGGCAGGCCCCTTGACCCCGGGGGTGCGGCATGGTATGCTATTATATGTATGACTGTAGCCATCACAGGGACGTAGCACAGTGAGCAGGAGTTTACAAAATGATCGACTTTGAGCATGTTTCCAAGACCTACGAGACGCATAACGACGAAAACGTGGCGCTCGAAGACATCAATATCCATATCGACGAAGGGGAGTTCGTATTCATCCTGGGCCATTCCGGCGCGGGCAAATCCACCTTCCTCAAACTGATCCAGATGGAAGAAAAGCCCACCGAAGGCCGGGTGCTGGTCAATGGCCAGGATCTGACCAAACTCAAGCGCCGCAAGGTGCCCTACCTGCGCCGCCAGATGGGCGTGGTGTTCCAGGACTTCCGCCTGATCCCCACCATGACGGTCTACGAGAATGTGGCCTTCGCCATGCGGGTGACCAACATCTCCACCAAGAAGATCAAAGCCCGCGTACCCTTTGCCCTTTCGCTGGTGGGGCTGGAAGACAAGATGGACCGTCTGCCGGACGAACTTTCCGGCGGCGAACAGCAGCGCGTGGCCGTGGCCCGCGCCCTGGCCCACGGCCCCAAGATCATCATTGCGGACGAGCCCACAGGCAACATCGACCCCGAAATGTCCATGGACATCATGCAGCTGTTTGAGGCGATCAACAAGGTCAACATCACGGTGGTGGTGGTCACCCACGAACACGAACTGGTGCATAAACTGGCTGCAAAGTATAACAACCGCGTCATCACGCTGGCGGACGGCATGGTCGCGTCGGACACCGCCCACCCGGAGGTCGCGCGCCGCTACGCTGCCAAAGCGGCGGCCCGCAGCCGCGACGGGTACGACGACGAATAAAACGGATCACGAGCAAAAAGGGGAACATCATGCGTTTTTCCAGCTTTACTTATCTGGTCGGCCAGGGCCTGCACAACCTGCGGGCCAACCGGCTGATGACCTTTGCCTCCATGGGCGTGCTGACGGTCTGTATGCTGCTGATCGGCGCGGCCTACCTGCTGGGCGCCAACATCGACGCCATGGTGGAGTATATCGGCGACCAGAACGAGACCATCGTCTATATGCGCCTGGACGCCACCGAGGAGCAGATCGCAGCGGCGGATTCCGCCATCCGCAGCACCGAACATGTGGTGGGCGTTACCTACCAGTCGCCTCAGGAGGTCCTTACCTACTGGGACGAACAACTGGAGGGCATCGACCTGGAAGCGTCCTTTGCCAGCGACAACCCGTTCTACCCCAATTACATTGTGGTAGTGGACAACCCTGATAACATCGAGGCGGTCTCCCAGCAGTTGGAGCAGATCGACGGCGTGGACGACGTCCGCGCGCCGCTGGAGTTGTCGAAAGTGTTTGTCTCGCTGCAGACGGCGGTGAGTTACGCCTGCTACGCGGTGGTCATTGTGCTGGCGGTGGTCAGCATCGTGGTCATCAACAACACCATCAAGATCACGGTGTTCAACCGCCGCAAAGAGATCGGCATCATGAAACTGGTGGGCGCCACCAACGGGTTCATCCGTTTTCCCTTCTTTGTGGAAGGCGTTACTTCCGGCCTGATCGCGGCGCTCATCGCTTCCGGTGCGGTCTGCGGCGCCTATTATGGGCTTTGCCGCTGGTACGCGGAAAATCCGAGCAATCTTTCCCAGATGCTCGGCGGGCAGCTGGTGCCGCTGCAGGATGTATGGTATGTGATCGTGGGCGGCTTCGCGCTGCTGGGCTTTGTGCTGTGCGGCATCGGCACGGCCACCAGTATCCGCAAACATCTGAATGTGTAAAGGGAAAGGCAAGGGTATGAAAATTTCTCCGTTGGTAAAAAGAACGGTGTCGGTGCTGCTGGCGGTATCGTTGGCCGTGGGAATGACAGTGCCCACCGGCACCACCGCCTTTGCTGACGATAGGCGGCAGGAGCTGCAGGACAAAGTGGATGAACAGCAGGACAAGCTAGATGCGATCAACCAGCAGATCGCAGATAACGCCGCCGAACGGGAAAACGCCGAGAAAACTAAGGAGTTGGCGGAGCAACAGAAGGAACTGATCGTCGGCCAGATCACCGACCTGCAGGAATTGATCGCCCGCATTGAAGGCGACATCCAGACCAAGGAGGAAGAGATCGCGGCCAAGCAGGTGGAAGTGGATCAGAAGCAGGCCGAGTACGACGCGCGCAGGCAGGGCTTCAAGGAACGCCTGGGCGCCATGCAGAAACTCAATGACGGCGGTTCCATCGCCATCCTGTCCAGCGCTACCAACCTCTACCAGCTGCTGACGTTCGCCGATACGCTGGAACAGATCTCCAGCAAGGACGAGGAGATCTGCACCGAGATCGAGACCCAGCGCCAGGAACTGGAACAGCAGCGCACCGAACTGGAAAACGCCAAGGCAGACCTGGAGGCGGACAAAGCCGATCTGGATGCGCAGAACACCCAGCTGGAAGGCAAACGCCAGGAACTGGTGAACAGCATCCAACAGCAGAATCAAACGATCTCGGATGCAGATGCGCAGGAGGAAGCCCTGGAGGCGGAGGCCGCCGAGACCCGCAAAGCTCTGGACCAGGCCGCCGCCGCGCTGGACGCCTACCTCAACTCCCAGGTGGACAAGTACAGCGACGCGCCGATGACCTGTTCGCTCAATTTCGGCCCGGCGCTGCAGACGTACACGTATATTTCCTGCGTGTTCGGTACCAACGGCCACCGCGGCACCGACTTTGCTTCCCCCGGCGGTACCCCCATCTACGCTGTGGCCGACGGCATCGTCACCGACGCCACCTACCACTGGAGCTGGGGCAACTACGTCCAGATCTATCACGGCAAGGACGACGAGGGCAATACGTATTCCACGCTGTATGCCCATATGATCAGCACACCCGCCGTCAGCGCCGGACAGAACGTGACCAAGGGCCAGGTCATCGGCTACGTGGGGTCCACGGGGTATTCCACCGGCAACCATCTGCATCTGGAAATGAAGATCAACGGCGTCCTGACCAACTGTCTCAACTGGATTCCGTCTTAAACGAAAGGAAGGCTTTCATGAAACCGCAGAAGCATAAAACGGCTGTGCGCATTTTTTGCCTGGTCTTTGCAGTCCTGATGATCGTCAGCCTGCTCAGCAGCGTTATCTTCACCCTGTCCTACGCCGCCTGACGCGGCCACCAAATCAAGTAAGGAGCGGTCTGATCCATGAGCAAAAAAATCAGTCTGGGCGTGGCAGCTGCCATTGCCCTGATTGCAATGGCAGTCACCTTTTCGCTTACGATGGTCATTTCCATGAATATGTTCAATTCCACCGTGTCCAGCGTTAAGGATAAGGAACGTCAATATAACAAGCTGTCGGAGATCGACCGCTTTGTGCGTGCCAATGAGTACTTCACCATCAACGAAGATACCCTCAACGACACGCTGGCGGCCGGATATATGCTGGGCATCAACGACAAATATGCCCGCTACTACACGGCCAGCGCCTACAGTGAAATGCAGGCCCAGGAATCCGGCAAGCTGACCGGCATCGGCGTGGCGGTGGTCAAAGATGCCTCCTCAGGCTACGGGCGCATCATCCGTGTTTACGATAATTCCCCCGCCAGCGAGAACGGGCTGGAGGTGCGCGGCTTCATCACCGCCATCGACGGGACGCCCACCAACTCCATGGCGGATACAGCCGCCATCACCTCTGCGCTGCTGGGGGAGGACGGCACCACCACATCCATCACCTACCTGACGCCAGACCGGCAGGAACAGTCCTATGACCTGGTGCATACCAACTACAACACGCCCACCGTCAGCTACCAGATCACGGGGGAAAACTGCGGCTATATCCGCATCGACGCATTTACCACCAGCACCGGCAACGAGTTCAAATCGGCGGTGGACAGCCTGAAGGAACAGGGCGCGACCAGCTTTGTGTTCGACCTGCGGGACAATACCGGCGATAACCTGAATACGGCGCTGGTCTCGGCGGACTACTGCGTGCCTGCCGGGCTCATCGCCCAGCAGGAGGACCGGGATGGCAACGTCACCGATCTGCGCATGTCCGATGAGACCGAGATCACCCAGCCGATGGTCTGCCTTGTCAACGGCAGTACGGCCGGCGGCGCAGAACTCTTTGCCAACGCGCTGAAAAAAATGGGCGGCGCCACGCTGGTAGGCACCACCACGGCGGGCAAAGGCGTGGTCATGAGCGACGCCCAGAGTTTTTCCGACGGTTCGGCGGCGTTTATCACGATCGGCCTGCTGCTGGACAATGAGGGACAGTCCTGGAACGACACCGGCCTGAATCCCGATATTGATGCGGCGCTTTCGGCGGATGAGCAGAGCGCCTACTACGACTTTACGATCGACACCGACCCGCAGGTCAGCCGGGCTGTCAGCACGGCGCAGGCGCTGGCCGGGCAGGGGTGAGCAGAAGAAAGGAAGAATACCGTGCCCAATCTGACCGATCTTTCGACCATTCGGGATCTGTGCGCGCGTTATGATTTTGCCCTTTCCAAAGGGTTCGGACAGAATTTCATCATCAACCCGGGCATTTGCCCGCGCATTGCCGAAGCGGCCGGGATCGGTCCGGGTTGGGGCGTGCTGGAGATCGGCCCCGGCATCGGCGTCCTGACCGAGCAGCTTTGCCGCCGTGCGGACAGGGTCGTTTCCATCGAGGTGGACAAACGTCTGCCCGCGCTGCTGGCAGAGACGATGGCCGGGTTTGACAACTTCAAGCTGGTGCTGGAGGATGTGCTCAAAGTGGACCTGAAGGCGCTGCTGGCGGAAGAATTCGGGAACAAGCCGGTGGCGGTCTGCGCCAACCTGCCCTACTACATCACCAGCCCCATCCTGATGCGCCTGCTGGAAGAAAAACTTCCCATCCGCAACATCACAGTCATGGTCCAGCGGGAGGCCGCCCAGCGCCTGTGCGCGGCCCCCGGCACCCGGGAGGCAGGGGCCATCAGCTATGCGGTGGCCTACTACGCCGAGCCCCGGCAGCTGTTCACCGTGCAGCCGGGCAGCTTTTACCCGGCCCCCAAAGTGACCAGCGCGGTCATCCGGCTGGACGTGCGCAGCCGGCCGCCCATCGACCTGCCGGCCGGGCAGGAGCCGGCCTATTTTGCGCTGATCCGTGCGGCGTTCTCCCAGCGGCGCAAAACGGCGGCCAACGCCATCGCCAACGGCCTGCATCTGCCCAAAGCGCAGGTGCTGGAAGCCATGGCAGCCGTTGGCCTGGACCCGCGTACCCGCCCGGAACAGCTGGACCTGCAGGGATACGGCGCCTTGCTTGGTGCCCTGTCTGCCATTGACAACCGGGCCCCGGATGTGTTACACTAAGGGAGTTCCGCTGGTATAGCACAACTGGCAGTGCAGCTGATTTGTAATCAGCAGGTTGCAGGTTCGATTCCTGTTGCCAGCTCCAAAAACAAAACACATACCACAGTGAATTTCAACGGGATTCCACTGTGGTATGTGTTTTTTTGCTTTATCGGGTTTTGGCCTGTTTTGGCTCATCAAATTCTCGTCCGCCCCCTTAAAATAGTTACTTTGATCGTCAAAATCTCGTCAGAAAATTTTGTTGAATGTACGGGTAAATGGACTGCGGCTGTGGATTGGGAATACGCGGGAAGGATGTTATTCCAGCAAAAATGAAGGATGATGTAAAATTTCCGTCATGATAGAAAATTTATTTAGGAACTTGTGATGGGTAAAATATCGTCAAAAGGTGTGGCGATTTGTTATGGCACGAAAATGCCCCGAATGCGGAAAGGACGTAGGCGACCAGGCGGATAAATGCCCTGACTGCGGACGCCCGATACTCCGTAATAGTCAACGTCTGTGCCCTGAATGTGGAACAGAATATTGCATTAAAAATTTTGTGTATTACAAATCATTCGCTTGGCACACAATTGCTTTACGACATTTTTACGTGAATTTTGTTGCGCAGTTTACCTTGTTAGGCGGATAATGTAGCTGAGAATCGTACGTTGGGGTGGTGGACGGCATTGAATAAAAATGATATGAATGGAGCGAATAAGGCCATTATCTTTTCTGCCTTTGGGTTTATTGCAGTTTTTATCCTTGTTATTCCTCTTAGCATTGCATATACCCTTTTTCAGAACAACACAAATTTCGTTCTTGGCACGACTGGTTTTTTCCAAGAGATCGTATGGCGCGTTGTGCTGACCATTGTTGCGCTGACTGTACTTGTTGTTTGTCTTGTAAAAGCAAAGAATGCAGAACATATCGTTGCTGTTTTGGGATATGTTTTGGTTGATATCATCTGCGTTGTGATATCTTTCTTTTTGCTCCGGGCCTTGGTTCTGGATATTCCCTATCTGGATCATCCTGAAACTACATATTTGAACAACATAAGGTTTGACGATGATACGATTGGCGATGGTCCGGCAAGCTACTATGTACAGGGTACAGGAATTGAGGGAGACTGGCATTCTTTTGACATTGGGCGTAAAGCTTATAATGAAGGCCGTGAACTGTGGCATAACAATTTCGATTTGAGAGCAAAGGTCAGATATTTGCCATACACTAACGTTGTTATGGCGGTAGAATTTATCGATTCGATCGACGATGACGCATATGCTTTATTCCCCTCCCAACTCTCTGATGATTGGCACAGCTTTTCAATCGAGATTTGTGACAAAGTATATAGCGTGCCGTTGCCACTATCTGACTTCCTTAACGATGGCTGGGTTCTGGAAGACGAATATGTTGACTATCAATTGGAAGGCGCTGATCAACCGTATGAAGAGTATGATGAGATGGCCGTTGATTTGACAAACGAGGACGGAAAGGAAATAACGGTTCGCGTCTGCAACGCGACCGACAAAGCGATTGACATTTCGGAAGGAACGGTTGGGCAAATTTATGTAACATATGAAAACCTGGACTTCGCGGGTGCTGATTTGCAGATACCTGGCGGCTTGATGTTGGGTTGGTCAACGAGAGCAGATGTCAAGTCTGTGTACGGTCCCCCCGATGAGAATTTGGAAGAACTTGCATACAAATATGCAGATAAAGAGGGCGCAACATCGTTTTATCGCCTTGGATTTTCCGATGAAGGTTTTTTGCATGATATTCAAATTCGGAATTTTCCGTATCGCAGGGCCGAATGAAAAAATGCTCGCTCCCGTATAGAACAAGCGCGTTTTGTTGATCAATTTCCATTTTTCCATAACTCTTCGTAAAGCTGCCCTTGGGCGTGGCGGGGATGCGGGACCATCTGACGGCGGTCAGGGGCACCTGCCCGGACTGCTCCATACGTATCCTCCGCCAGTATGCGGACGGGGAAACGGTCATCTCGGAATTTATCCTGGAGGGGACCCTGGCAGGGGAGCGGCTCGGCATACAACCTGCCCACAAACGGCTGTCCTTCACCGGCGTGGATATCGACAAAGTAGTGGATGGAAAAATCGTAGAGCACGGCGGGGCGGTCAATACTTTTGAGACGCTCTACGAAAGTCACCTGATCGGGCCGGTTTGATAGGGGACCTTGCGATAAGCGGGAAGCGGCCGGTGCTGTGGCCGAAGTAGTCAAAAGAGGGAATTGTAGTATCCACTGGAATATGATAAGATGAAGAAAACGGAAACGGAGCGGTACCATGAAAAAGTTTCTGCGCGTGCTGCTGAGCGTGGTGTGCGGCTTGGCTGTGCTGTATATGGTCGATCGGATCCTCCTCTTTTTCAGCCTGCCTTTCTTCGAGTTCATCGGTCTTTCGGGCATCTTGCGCCTGGTACTGGGCAATACCCTCCCGGTGGCGGCGGCAGCCCTGGCTGCCGATGCCGTGGGCGGCAGGCGGCCCCGGCGCATCGTGGCGGTGATCTGCCTGCTGGGGGCTGCGCTCTATCTGCTGGTGGGCGTGGCCGTACTGGCTGGCATGACAGAAGGGGATCCCTCCCTGGCGGTCCAGGCCCTTGCCGCCGGTGCCCTGGGGACGGCCACCGCCCTCTGGGCGCTGCTGGGCAGGAGCATAAAAGCTTGAACACACTTCTGCGGCGCACAAGACCCGCCGCGCCAAACCGGCAAACGATGAAGCAAAGAAAAGCCCCCGGCGGGCCTGCAGAATTTCCTGCAGGCCCGCCGGGGGCCTGTTGTATGTAGGGGCAAGCCGTCTTACAGCAGCTCGATCCCGGCGTCGCGGCAGGCCTGCACGGTCTCGTCATCCCACAGGCTGACCTGCACCTCGCCCACATGGACCTTGCCCAACAGCAGCATGCACAGGCGGCTCTGGCCGATACCACCGCCCATGGTCAGGGGCAGGGTGCCGTCCAGCAGCGTCTTGTGGAAGGGCAGTTCCGCCCGTTCGGGGCAGCCCGCCTCCGCCAGCTGGCGGCGCATGGCGCCGGCGTCTACCCGGATGCCCATGCTGGAAAGTTCCAGCGCGCAGCCCAGCGGCTTATGCCAGAACAGAATGTCGCAGTTCAGCGTCCAGTCGTCGTAGTCCGGCGCGCGGCCGTCGTGGGGCAGGCCGCTGCGCAACTTGCCCCCGATTTGCATAATGCAGATGGTCCCGTGGGCTTTGGCAAAGGCGTTCTCCCGCTCTTTCGGGGTCAGGCCGGGGTAGAGGTCCTCCAGTTCCTGGGTGGTGATGAAGGTCACCTCCCGGCTCAGGCGAATCTTTTTCAGCGCCGGGAACTTCCAGCGCAGTTCGTCGGAGGTGGCGCACACGGCGTCCACGATGTCCCGTACCGTATCCTTTAAAAATTCCAGATTGCGCTGGCGGGCGGTGATGACCCGCTCCCAGTCCCACTGGTCCACATAGATGCTGTGCAGGTTGTCCAACGTTTCGTCCCGGCGCACGGCGTTCATGTCGGTCACCAGGCCCTGGCCGGGACGGAACCCGTACTTGTACAGCGCGTAGCGCTTCCATTTGGCCAGACTGTGCACGATCTCGGCCTGGCCGTCCAGGCAGGGCACATCGAAGGCGACCGGGCGTTCTACGCCGTTCAGATCGTCGTTCAGGCCGCTGCCGTGGCGGACGAACAGCGGGGCCGTCACCCGCTTGAGGTGCAGGGCCAGGCAGAGTTTTTCCTGGAAAATGGTCTTGATGAGACCGATGGCTTTCTGGGTGTCGTACAGCCCCAACAGGCTTTTGTAATGCTCGGGAATGGTAACAGAACTCATGGCAGATACGCTCCTTTACAATGGAAAATCAGGCTTTGGCAAACTGGCTCTCATACAGCTGCTTGTAGAACCCGCCCTGGGCCAGCAGCGCCTCGTGGGTGCCGCGTTCGATGATGTTGCCGTCCTTCATCACCAGGATCTGGTCGGCGTTCTTGATGGTGGAAAGCCGGTGCGCCACGATAAAACTGGTCCGGCCCTTCATCAGTTCCTCAAACGCGTCCTGCACCAGTACTTCGGTGCGGGTGTCGATGCTGGAGGTGGCTTCGTCCAGGATCAGGATCGGCGGGCGGCGCAGCATCACCCGGGCGATGCACAGCAGCTGCCGCTGGCCCTGGCTGATGTTGCCGCCGTCCTCGGCCACCACGGTGTCGTACCCCTGGGGCATGCGGCAGATAAAGCTGTGGGCCCAGGCCTTTTTGGCGGCCGCGACGATCTCCTCCCGGGTGGCGTCGGGTTTGCCGTAGGCGATGTTCTCGGCAATGGTGCCGGATTTGAGCCAGGTCTCCTGCAGGACCATGCCCAGGTTGGCGCGCAGGCTGTCCCGGGTCACGGTGTCGATGGGGTGGCCGTCCACCTTCAGGCAGCCGCCGTTGATCTCATAGAACCGCATCAGCAGGTTGACCAGCGTGGTCTTGCCGCAGCCGGTGGGGCCGACCAGGGCGATGCGCTGGCCCGGCCACACCCGCAGGTTCATATCTTCGATCAGCGGCACGTCGGGCAGATAACGGAACTTCACATGCTCGAACTCCACGCTGCCGGCGCCCATAGGCAGCTGGATGGCGTCGGGGGCATCGGGGGTGATGGGGGGCTCGTCGATCAGGTCAAAGACCCGCTGGGCGCAGGCCAGGGCGTTCTGCAGCTCGGTCATCACGTCGGAAATGTCGTTGAACGGTTTGGTGTACTGGTTGGCGTAGTTCAAAAACACCGTCAGTTCGCCCACCGTCAGCATCCCGCCGATGGCCGCAAAGGCGCCCAGGATGCCCACCGCCGCGTAGACCAGCGAGTTGACGAAGCGGGTGCAGGGGTTGGTCAGGGAGGAGAAGAACACCGCCCGTACACCGCATTTCTGCAGATCCAGGTTGACCCGCTCGAAGCGGGCTTCGGCGCGGCTCTCGTAGCCGAAGGCGCGGACCAGATGGGCGTTGCCCACCAGTTCTTCCACAAGGCCCGTCATCTCGGCGCGGGTCTCGCTCTGGACCTTGAACATGGCATAGGTGTGGGTGGCGATAAAGCGCGCCATAAAGATGGAAAGCGGCGTCAGCGCCACCACCACCAGGGCGATGCGCCAGTCGATGGAGAGCATCACGCAGAGGGTGCCCAGGATCGTCAGCAGGCCGGTGAACAGCTGGGTGAAGCCCATCAGCAGGCCGTCGCTGAACTGTTCCACGTCGGTGGTGATGCGGCTGATGGCGTCGCCGGGGCGGTGGGCGTCCATATACTTCAGCGGCAGGACCTGCAGGTGCTCAAAGGCCCGCACCCGGATGTCCCGCACCACCTGGAAGGTGATACGGTTGTTGATGACGTTCATCAGCCATTGGGCCGCCGCTGTGCAGAGGATGGTGGCCCCCATGGCCAGGGCCAGGCGGCCCAGCCCGGCAAAGTCCACCTGGCCGGGGCCCAGGATCAGGTCCACGGCTTTGCCCGAGATCACCGGCGCAAGCAGCGTGGTGGCCACCGTGACGACGGCCAGCAGCAGGGTCAGGGCTACCAGCCCCGCGTAGGGGCGGATCAGCGCCAGCACCCGCCGGATGGTGGAACGGTCCAGTCTGCTTTTGTTGACCTTGCTCATAGGGTCTTGGCCACCTCCTCCCGGCTGAACTGGCTCAGGCAGATCTCGCGGTAGACCGGGCAGTCCCGCAAAAGATCCGCGTGGGGGGCGTCGCCCACCAGCTGCCCGTCGTCCAGCACCAGGATGTGATCGGCCCGCTGCACGCTGGCCGCCCGCTGGGAAACAAGGAACACCGTCATGCCGCGGGTCTTTTCCTTTAAAGCGGCGCGCAGGGCTGCGTCGGTGGCAAAGTCCAGCGCCGAGGCGCTGTCGTCCAGGATCAGGATCTGGGGCTGCGGTACCAGCGCCCGGGCGATGGTCAGGCGCTGCCGCTGCCCGCCGGAAAAGTTGCGTCCGGCAGTCTCCACCGGGGCGTCCAGCATGCCGGGCTTGTTGCGTACAAAGTCGGCGGCCTGGGCGATCTCCAGCGCCGCCCAGATTTCATCGTCGGTGGCGTTGGGGGCGGCCCACTGCATGTTGTCCCGGATGGTGCCGGTAAAAAGCACGGCCTGCTGGGGCACGATGCCGATCATGCGGCGCAGCTGGGCGAAGCTGTAGTCCCTGATGTCGTGGCCGAACAGCCGCACCGCGCCGCTGCCGGCATCGTAGAAGCGGGCGACCAGATCCACCAGCGTGGTCTTGCCGCTGCCGGTGCCGCCGATCACACCCACGGTCTCCCCGGGGCGGGCGGCAAAGCTTACGTCGGTCAGGCTGGGCCCGCCGGCGCCGCGGTAGGTGAACGTGACATGGTCAAAGGCCGCGGCAGGGCTGCCTGCAACCGGTTCCAACCCGGCGGCGGCAGGGTCCGCCATGGTAGTGGGGGTGTTCAGGATCTCGCTGACGCGCACACCGCTGGCCAGCGCGCGGGTGACCGAGATCACCAGGTCCGCGATGCGCAGCAGGTTGATGAGGATCTGGCTCATGTAGTTGATGAGCGCAATGACCTCGCCCTGGGTCAGCGTGCCGGTGTAGACTTCCCGCCCGCCGGACAGCAGCAGCGCGATGACCGTAAGGTTGACCACCAGGTAGGTCAGCGGGTTCATCAGCGCGGAGATCCGCCCCGCCTTCCACTGTATGGCTTTCAGGCGGTCGTTGGTCTGTACAAAGGCGTCCAGTTCCTGGGCCTGCCGGGCGAAAGCGCGGACCACACGGGCGCCTACGTAATTTTCCCGGGTCAGCAGGGTCACCCGGTCCAGGCTGTTCTGGGCCGCGTGGTAGACCGGCAGCGTGGCGCGCATGATACACCAGACGATCAGCGAGATCGCGGCGGTGGCCAGCAGGAAGAGCAGCGTGAGCCGCGGGCTGATGGTGAACGCCATGAGGAGCGCCCCCAGCACGATGAAGGGGCAGCGCATCAGCAGGCGCAGGGTCAGGTTCAGGCCGCTTTGCACCTGGTTGATGTCGCTGGTCATGCGGGTGACCAGCGTCGGCGTGCCGATGCCGTCCAACTCGCTGTAGCTCAGCGTGTCGATGTGGCGGAACAGGTCCCGCCGCAGCGCCGTGCCGAAACCCAGCGCCGCCCGGGCAGAAAAATACTGCGCCGTCAGGCTGCAGGCCATGCCAATGACCGCCAGCAGTACCAGCAGGCCGCAGCGCTGCCAGATGAATACGCTATCGGCATTTTTGATGCCGGTGTCAATGATGCTGGCCACCACAAGGGGTACGAACAGTTCAAAGCAGGCTTCCAGCATCTTGAACAAGGGTGCCAGCAGGGCCTGCAGCTCATATCCTTTCAGGTAGCGAAACAGTTTCCTCATACACGTCCCGTCCCTCTCGTTAAGTAACGTATGTATTAGTATACCATAGTCTGCCCGGTTTGTCATGGCAGAATCAGCCCCGATTCGAGGATTATTTGCGCCGCCTTCGCCTATACTTGCTATAAGACCACAGAGGAGGCATCAGGATGCTGTTTTATCGTTATAAAGGATTTTCCGGTGCGGCTGCCTGCACCCTGCGTGCGGCGGTACGGCTGGCCGGGCGGCAGGGCTGCGCTGAAGCGGATACCGGGCATCTGCTGCTGGCTATGCTGCGCACGGCGCGGGGGCCGGCGGCGGACTTCCTGCGGCGCAAGCGCGTGACGGAAACCGCCCTGCGCGGCTGCGTGCCGGTACGCGGCGGGCAGCCGGCGCCTTTCTGGCAGCGGCGGCCGCTGGCGGCCGAAAGCCGCAAAGCCATGGAATTTGCGGTGCTGGGTGCCCACGCCGCCAGTACCGCCCGGGCCGGGAACGAACATCTGCTCTGCGCCATGCTGGAAGATACTTCCTGCACGGCCAGCGTCTGGCTGGCAGCCCTGGGCATCGAGGTGCCCCAGGCGGCCCGGGAATGCCGCCAGCTTTCCGGCCAGATGGTGCTGCCCGCCCAGCCGCGGATGGCGGCTTCCCGCGGGGGCAAGCCCAGTGAAAAATACGGCCGGGATCTGACCCGTCTGGCGCAGGAGGGCCGGTTGGACCCGGTGCTCTGCCGGGACGCGGAACTGGACCGTATGATCGAGATCTTATGCCGCCGCCAGAAGAACAACCCCTGCCTGTTGGGGGAACCGGGCGTGGGCAAAAGCGCCCTGGCGGAAGCGTTGGCCCAGCGGATCGCCGCCGGCCGCATCACCCCGTTCCTGCGCGGCAAACGGCTGCTGGCACTGGATATGGCTTCCATGGTGGCGGGCACCAAATACCGCGGCGATTTTGAGGAGCGGTTCAAAAATCTGCTGGAAGAACTCTACCGGGACGGCAACACCATCCTGTTCATCGACGAGATCCATGTCATTGCGGGGGCGGGCGCGGCGGAAGGGGCCATCGACGCCGCCAGCATCCTCAAACCCATGCTGGCCCGGGGCGAGATCCAGCTCATCGGCGCCACCACCACCGAGGAATACCGCCGTACGATCCAGAAAGATTCAGCGCTGGAACGCCGGTTCGGCAAGGTGCTGGTGGAAGAACCCGGCCCGCAGGACGCCGAGACCATCCTGCGCGGGCTGATGCCCCGGTATGAGCGGTACCATGGCGTGTCCATCCCGCCGCAGGCCATCCACGCGGCGGTGGAACTCAGCGTGCGCTACCTGCCGGGCCGCTGCCTGCCGGACAAAGCCATCGACCTGCTGGACGAGGCGGCGGCTGCCGCCCGCATCACGCCGGGGAAAAGCACGGCGCAGCAAAAAGAACTCACCCCGGCGGATATCGCCAGGGTGGTCAGCAAGGCCAGCGGGGTGCCTGCGGAGCGGGTGGGGGAGGCCGAACGGCAACGGCTGGCCCTTCTGGAAAGCCGTCTGGCGGCGGAGGTGGTAGGCCAGCCCCGGGCGGTGGCCGCGGTGGCCGCGGCCATCCGGCGCAGCCGCACCGGCCTGCGGGAAGGCGGACGGCCCATCGGGGCCATGCTGTTCCTGGGGCCCACCGGCGTGGGCAAGACCCAGCTGGCGCGCACACTGGCCAAGTGCTGGTTCGGCAGCGAGAAAGCGCTGCTCCGCTTTGATATGTCGGAATATATGGAGCGGCATACCGTGGCCCGGCTGCTGGGCGCGCCTCCGGGCTATGTGGGCCATGACGAGGGCGGCCAACTCACCGAGGCTGTGCGCCGCCGCCCCTACAGCGTGGTGTTGTTCGACGAGATCGAAAAGGCCCACGGCGACATCCAGAACCTGCTGCTGCAAATTTTGGAGGACGGCAGCCTGACCGATTCCCAGGGACGTAAGGCGGATTTTTCCAACACCATTATTCTGCTGACCTCCAACCTGGGCGCCCGCTGCCTCAGCGGTCAGAACGGCCTGTTGGGGTTCGGCGCGGCGGACCGCGAGGATGAACGGCGCGGGAGGCAGGCGCTGCAGGAGGCAAAAAACTTTTTCCGCCCGGAGCTGATGGGCCGCCTGGACGAGACGGTCCTCTTTGACCCGCTGGGCCCGCAGCAGCTGGCGTCCATCGCGGACCGGCTGCTCACAGAACTGGAAGAGCGCGCGGCGCGGCAGGGATATACCCTGCGCCACACAGCCGCCGCGGCCCGGACGCTGGCAGGGGACAAGGTGCCGCCCTATGGCGCGCGGGAACTGCGCCGCACGGTCAGCCGGGCGGTGGAGCAGGCGCTGGCGGACCGCATCGCGGCCGGTACGGCCCACCCCGGCGTGACCTATACCGCCGACGCCGCGCCCGATGGAAGCATCGTCCTGCTGGAGAACGACCTGGCGGCTTGTGTGTAAAAATGTCCGGCAGGGATACAAAAGACCAGGGGAGCCTGCAAGAACGCCCGCAGGCGGCATCGCCTGCGGGCGTTCTAACGTATTGCGGGGATTCCCAAGAGGGCCGCGGGGCATAAGCGCCGCCGCGCGTGTTTCCCTCTCTGCGCGGTTATGCCTGGCTGCGGGGCATCCCCCAGCCATGGTGGTCGGTATGCAGCCATTCTTCCGCCAGTTCGCTGCCGGGAGCGCCCAGCGCTTCGCGGTACAGCGTCTGGATCTCGGGATTCTCATGGCTGAAACGCAGCATGCTGCATTTGTCCAGCGCATACAGGCGCTGGCCGCGTTCGGCGGCGCGTTCGCGGTCATCGCGGTTCTGGGGCTGGCCGCCGCCGCCCGCGCAGCCGCCCGGGCAGGCCATCACTTCCACAAAATCGTAGTGGACCTTGCCGGCGGCGATGGCTTCCATCAGGCGGCGGGTGTTGCCCAGCCCGCTGACCACGGCGGTGCGCACCATGGCGCCGCCGCCCATGTCAAAAGAAGCCTCGGTCCAGCCCTGGGCGCCGGTAGCGTCCCCGCGTACCGCCTGGAAGGCTTCCGCCTGGGGCGCTTTGCCGTTGACCAGGTAGTATGCGGTGCGCAGGGCGGCTTCCATCACGCCGCCGGTCGCGCCAAAGATCACGCCCGCGCCGCTGTAAGTGCCCAGCGGGGAATCGAACCCTTCTTCGGGCAGGGTTTCGGGGTGCAGATTCTCGGCGCGGATCATGCGCACCACTTCCCGGGTGGTCAGCACCAGGTCCACGTCGCGTCCGGCTTCCGTGTGCATGGTGGGCAGGTCGCATTCCTGCTTCTTGGCGATGCAGGGCATGATGGAAACGCAGTACAGCTTATCCGGCGACACGCCCAGCTGTTTGGCAAAGTAGTTTTTGGTCACCGCGCCGAACATCTGCTGGGGGCTCTTGGCTGTCGAAAGCCGGTCAGTCCACTGGGGGTAATGGCTCTTGAGATACCGCACCCAGCCGGGGCAGCAGCTGGTGAACATGGGCAGGTCCCTGGTCTCGCCCGCCTGGTAGCGGTGCAGGAACTCGGTACCTTCCTCCATGATGGTCAGGTCGGCGCTGAACGAGGTGTCGAACACGTAGTCAAAACCAAGACGGCGCAAAGCGGCGGCCATGCGGTGCACGGTGGCCTGTTCCGGCGCAAGGCCCAGGTTTTCCCCCCAGGCTGTGCGTACCGCCGGGGCGATCTGCACCACGGTGATCTTCTCCGGGTCGGCAATGGCGTCAAAAGCCCGCTGGGTGTCGTTGCGTTCCCGCAGCGCGCCGGTGGGGCAGTGGGTGATGCACTGGCCGCAGAGGGCGCAGTCGCTCTCCTTGATGCGGCGGGTACCGCTCACGTCCACGCGGGTGCGGCTGCCGGTGCCCGACAGATCCCACACATGCACGCCCTGGATCTTGTCGCAGACCTGGATGCAGCGCATGCACTTGATGCACTTGTTGGTATCGCGGTAGAGGGGGAAATCTTTCGGCCACAGGGCGCGGGCCCCGGTGACCAGGTCGGCGGGGTAGGGGTTCTCCAGGATGCCCAGGTCGTTGGCTACCGTCTGCAGGTGGCAGTTGCCGCTGCGCAGGCAGGTGGCACAATGGCAGTCGTGCTGGCTGAGGATCAGTTCCACGTTGATGCGGCGGGTCCGGCGCACCCGGTCGGTGTTGGTGCGGATGGCCATGCCCTCAAAGACGGGGTTGTTGCAGCTGGGCACCAGGTTGCGTTCGCCCTCGATCTCCACACAGCAGACCCGGCAGGCGCCGATCTCGTTCAGGTCTTTCAGGTAGCACAGATGGGGGATATCGACCCCGGCGGCCTTGGCAGCATTCAGGATCGTAGTGCCCTCGGGCACCTGTACGGCAATGCCGTTCACCGTGATGTTTACCATTGGGTCGTCCTCCCTCCTTTAAAGATGCCGTAGCCGAAGTGGTCGCAGCGCAGGCAGCGCCCTGCTTCCTGCATGGCTTCCTCCTCGGTCATGCCGCAGCTGGCCAGCTGGAAATCCTGGCGGGCTTCCATGGGGTTGCGGCTCTTGAGCTGGATGCGGCCGCAGGGCGGCATGTTGGACAGTTTGGCCGGCGGGATCTTGACGCTGGTGCCGATGGTGTGGGCATAGCCCAGGAAGCTGTCGATGTTGGCGGCGCTGACCTTGCCCGCCGCCACGGCGCGGATCACGGTGGCGGGGCCGGTGACGGCGTCGCCGCCCGCGAACACGTTGGGGGTGCCGGGTACATAGCCGGAGAGGTCCGCTTTCAGCGCGCCGCGGCTGGTGCCGATGCCGCCTTTCTCAAATTCGTCGGACTCGATCCGCTGGCCGATGGCAATGATGATGTAATCCGCCGGGATGCGGAACTCCCGCTCGGCGGCGTTGCGCGGGGCGGGGCGGCCGTCGCGCCCGTAACCGCCGATGATCTGGGGGCGGGTCCACAGCGCGCAGACCTCGCCGTCCTCATTGGCTTCGATGCGGGCAGGAGCCTGCAGGGGCAGGATCTGGCAGCCCTCGGCCAGCGCGTCCTCGATCTCTTCGGGCAGGGCGGTCATGTCGTCCACCCGGCGGCGGTACACGCAGGTCACGCTCTCGGCCCCCAGGCGGATGGAGGTGCGGGTGGCATCCATGCTCACGTTGCCGCCGCCGATGACCACCACGCGCTTGCCGCTGAAGTCGGGGGCGTGGCCCTCGCCGCAGTTGCGCAGGAACTCTACGGCGGACAGCACGTTCTTGCTGTCCTCGCCTTCCAGGCCCAGCTTCTTGTCCGCGTGGGCGCCGATGGCGATGTACAGCGCGTCGTATTCTTTCTGCAGTTCAGCCAGCTGGACGTCCTTGCCCACGCAGACGCCGGTATGTATCTCGATGCCGGTGGCCAGGATGTAGTCCAGATCGCGCTGCAGCACGTCGGGCGGCAGGCGGTAGTCGGGGATGCCGTAGCGCAGCATGCCGCCCAGCTTCTCCCGCTGCTCAAACACCGTGATGGTGTGGCCCATCAGCCGCAGGTAGTAGGCGGCGGTCAGGCCGCTGGGGCCGCCGCCGATGACGGCCACCCGCTTGCCGGTGGCTTCGGCCGGGGCCGGGGGATGGGGCTCGCCCGCGTGGTCCGAGGCATAGCGCTTCAGGCCGCAGATGTTCACGGCGTCGTCCACCAGACGGCGGCGGCACTGGCGTTCACAGGGATGCTCGCATACATAGGCACAGGAATGGGGGAAGGGATTGTCCTTGCGGATCAGATCCAGCGCGTCGTCGTACTGCCCCTCCCGGATCAGGGCGATATAGCCCGGAATATCCACGTGGGCCGGACAGACCGTCACGCAGGGCACCGGCTGTTTCAGCGAACAGATGCACCGGCCGTACCGCGCGTGCTCCTCGTAATCCTCGCGGAAGCCCCGCACGCCCTGCAGCACCATGGCGGCTGCCTCATAGCCGATGGCGCAGTCGGCAGAGTCCACGATGGCTGCGGCGGTCTGCTCGATCAGGTCGATGGTGCCCTCGTCGGCGGTCTGGTCCAGCACGTTCTGGATCAGCGTCTCCAGCTGGGACAGGCCGATGCGGCAGGGCACGCACTTGCCGCAGGTCTGCGCGTGGCACAGGCGCAGAAAATTCAGCGCCAGGTCCACCGGGCAAAGCCCCGGCGGGTTGGCGGCGATGCGGTGCCCCATATCGCGGCAGAGGTCCTGTACCACCTGCTGCGCGCGGTCCGGGGTCTCGATGGAAAGTCGTATCATGGCTTTGTTACCTCCGTGTGTGGTGGCTGCTTCGATAATTCTATTATACGCGGTGCGGCTTGACAAATCAATCACAAATTTTGAATAAGGTGTAACATTACTGTCTAATATGACGAAGACCGCGCTGATTGACCGTTGCCCTGTACTGACACAGGACAGTAATCCTTTAAAAACACATCTATCTTTTTGTAGAAAGACGTGGTATAATGAATGTGCCAAACCAACTGAATCATGCGAGAATGGGATCTTTACGGGGATTCTGTCTTTTCCTGTGCCTGCAATCGAAATTTGATAAAAATGCAGATTTCGGTTCTGTAGGCACGGGAACTTCCCTTTCCGCAGAGTTGGTTTGGCGACTGCCGGAGTTTGCGTTTTTTGTGCGGCTGCTTCGGTGGTCGCACTTTTTGTTTGTTCATTTGCGGGAGGAAACTATGGATCACTACGATTTGGCTCCCAACGAAGGGATAATCCTTCGGCATGAAGGAGCGTACCACAATCAAAAATTTGTGCCAGCAAACAGCAGTGGAAAAAGCTCGGAATTGCTCTTGACGAATTTGAACTTAATTTTCATTGAATCAAAAATCAAAATGTTCAAACCTGTCTATACAGTTTTGAAATTCCCACTCAATCAAATCAAGATAGTCAACGGTCAGGTGCAGGCATTTATTTTAAAGAAGCCGAGAGATTGGACTTTGCAGGTCCTTATGCAAAATGGAGCCGAAACGTTCCAGTTCCCATGTGAATTTTACGAGAGAATAAAGGTAAAACAGGAAGTGGGTCGGTGGATAGAGCAGATGAGCTTGCTGTTAACGGGCAAGTCAGCCGAAAACGGGACGGATGCTTCTCTCGTGGGAGAGATAAAGAATGTTTTGGGAACAGTCGGCATCAACGTAAAGTCTAAGAAACCCGAAAACGTTACGGCTAAGTGCATCGGCTGTATGGCCCCTATCTCTGGAGAAAAAGGGCAAACGGTGCGTTGCAAATACTGCGATACAGAACAAACGTTGTGACCTGTGGCAGGAGGACTGAAAATGGGAATACTGAGAGCATTTACAAGCGCCGTCGGTGGCAGTTTGGCAGATCAGTGGAAGGATCTGATAACGGCTGGCGCCTTTGATGAGCATACGGTCGTGGTACCGGGGCGCCTGAGATCCACCAATAATGGTAGAGGCAGCAATACGAATGGCTCCGAAGGGGTCATCTCGAACGGGTCCAAAATATTTGTGCCGGAAAATACGGCGGCCTTTATATTCAGCCAGGCGGGGATAGAAAATATTATTACGGAACCCGGCGGGTACGAATACCAGGAGGGAGAGTCAAGCGTACTGAATGGTGAGGGGCTCCAGTCTCTTTTCAAACAGGCAGCCGACCGTTTTGGCTATGGGGGCATATCTTCCAGCCAAAAGGAAATAGCATTTGTGAACCTGCGCGAGATCAGAGACATCAAATTTGGCACAAGAGGTCCGCAGGTCTATAACGATATTTTCTACGGCTGTGATTTGGAAATATATGCGTATGGCTCTTTTTCCCTGAAGGTGGTGGAGCCGGAAACATTTATACGGAATTTTGTACCGGCGAATGTAAACTACTATTCGTTCGACGAGAAAAATGTGCGA
>DHCMC07803__coassemble_517_pt1 | contig 91857 bp, 92 predicted proteins | sample DHCMC07803__metabat2_low_PE_051 | metagenome-assembled genome bin DHCMC07803 | reverse complement strand
GCTGGCTGGGCGGTATGCTGACCAACTTCCGCACCATCCGCAAGCGCATCGACCGTATGGAGCAGCTCAAAGCCATGCAGGAAGACGGCACGTTCGATTTGCTGCCCAAGAAGGAAGTTGTCAAGCTCGAACTCGAGATGGCCAAGCTGGACAAATACCTGGGCGGCGTCAAGAACATGAAGAGCCTGCCGAAAGCCATGTTCATCGTGGACCCCCACAAGGAGCGTATCGCCGTTTCCGAGGCCCGCAAGCTGCACATCCCCATCGTCGCTATCGTGGATACCAACTGCGATCCCGATGAGATCGATTACGTGATCCCCGGCAACGACGACGCCATCCGCGCCGTCAAGCTGATCTCCGGCGCCATGGCGAACGCCGTGCTGGAAGGCAAGCAGGGCGTTCAGGAAGAACCCGCCGCCCCCGCTGCGGAGAGCGCCGAAGCCTGATCGCAAGCATACACGCGTACAAGACAGAAAGGACAATAGAAACATGGCTATTTCTGCAAAAGACGTTATGGAACTGCGCCGCCAGACCGACTGCGGCATGATGGAATGCAAGAAGGCTCTGACCCAGGCGGAGGGCGATTTCGAGAAGGCCATTGAGATCCTGCGCGAGCAGGGCCTGGCCACCGCCAGCAAGAAGGCTGGCCGCATCGCCGCCGAGGGTATGGTCTATGCGGTTTCTTTCCCGAACTGCGCCGTCGTGGTCGAGGTCAACGCCGAGACCGACTTCGTTGCCAAGAACGAGAAGTTCGTGGAATTCACCAAGAACCTGGCCCGTGTTATCGCTGACGAGAATCCCGCCGACGTGGAGGCCCTGATGGGCTGCAAGATGGGTGAAGGCACTGTGGATGACGCTCTGAAGGCCCTGATCCTGGTCATCAAGGAGAACATCAAGGTCCGCCGTTTTGCCCGTTATGAAGGCCACTGCGCTGCCTATGTGCACGGCGGCGGCACGCACGGCGTCATCGTCAAGTTCGAGACCAGCGACGACGTGGCCGCCAAGCCCGAGTTTGCCGCTTTCGGCAAGGACATCGCCATGCAGGTCGCGGCTGCCAACCCCAGCTACCTGAACGAAGCTGCCGTCCCGGCCGAGACCATTGCCAAGGAAAAGGAGATCATCCTGGCTCAGATGGCGAACGATCCCAAGAACGCCAACAAGCCTGACGCCATCAAGGAAAAGATGGCCATTGGCAAGCTGGGCAAGTTCTACAAGGAGAACTGCCTGGTCGATCAGGCTTTCATCAAGGATGGCGGCATGGATGTCAAGAAGTATGTTGCCGACACTGCCAAAGCTCTGGGCGGCGACATTGCCATCGCCGGCTACACCCACTTCATCAAGGGTGAGGGCCTGGAGAAGCGCAGCGAGGACTTTGCTGCCGAAGTTGCCGCGGCCATCAAGCACTGATCGCTGTTTTGGGGCAAATTATCTTGTCCAAAAAGGCAATTTAATTTGTCAATGAAATGAAATATAACGGAGTAATGTGGAGTTTTTGCTCTCATTACTCCGTTATTTTTTTACCCTTTTTGCAGCGGATAACCTCCAAGTGCTCTCCTGATGATTCTCCTCATAACCCTTCTGTAAAGGGTGGGAAATGAGGAAAATCATCAGAAATGCAAGTGATTTTCCGCGAATTATCGCAAAATATTTTGCGCGTCAATGACTGCCGGGTACCTCTTCAAACTCTTTACCTTCATCCTATTACAACTGCAAAACGCGAAAAAGCGGCCGGGTACCCCCAGTAATTTCTCAAGTCCTGTTCTCAGGTCCCATTGACAAGTTATTTTTGCTCGATTGACAAATTATTTTGCCCCCTGACAATCGCTGTTTTGGGGCAAATTATCTTGTCCAAAAGGGCAATTTAACTTGTCAATGACATGAAAAATATACGGAGTAATGTAGAGTTTACGCTCTCATTACTCCGTTATTTTTTTACCCTTTTTGCAGCGGATGACCTCCAAGTGCTCTTCTGATGATTCCCCTCATAATCCCTCCAGATTGGATGAAAAATGAGGGAAATTATCAGAAATACAGGTAATTTTCATCGAATTATCGAATAAATTCTCGTCTGCAAATAATTGCCGGGTACCTCTTCTAATACCTTTCCTTCATCCTATTACGATTGCAAAACGCGAAAAAACGGCTGGGTACCCCAAGCAATTTCTCAATTCCTGTTCTCAGGTTCCATTGACAAATTATTTTTGCTCGATTGACAAATTATTTTGCCCCCTGACAATCGCTGCTGAATCAGAACACCAAACACCTGCAGGGTTGCACCTGCGGGTGTTTTTGTTTTGTGGAGTCCCTTCGAACGGTACTTCTGCTATGACCGTCGTTCCCCGGTGCCTAAAAAGGGCGTCCTCCGGCCATACTAAATGAAGGTACGGAGGAATGGATATGTCGCTGCGAAGATTGAAGATATTGCGGTTCCTGATGATTCTGACGGCAGGGCTCGTTTTATGCCGGGTCCTGTGGATCGGCACCGACCAGACCTATGCGGTCAGCGCCGGGAGGCAGACGGCCCAGATCACCGAATTGCCGCGTGAGCGCGGCAACTTTTATGATCGGAAGGGCCGACTGCTGACAGGCTATACCAGAGAATGGTATGCGCTTTGCATTCCCGGCGACGCCAGCTACGCCACGCTGTTCCCTTACGTTTCCTACGCGAAGCAGGTGGAACTCTATGAAAACCGTAATGCTTCCGGCCCGTTTCTGGTTCCCGTGGAACAGGACCTGACGGCCCAGGAAATCCCGACCTATGAGGGCACCCGCCGTTACCTGCCACTCCCGATCGCGGTCCATCTTCTGGGGTACCTGAATGGCGAGGGGCAGGGGGTTTCCGGCCTGGAATATGCATACGACGATATTTTGACCGCGTCCTCGGACGAAGCGGTGGTATCCTGCATCACCTCGGCCCAGGGACGGCTGCTGGACGGTGAAGCGCCCACTGTCACAGTACAGAACCGTGGAACCGGGGAGGGGGTACAGCTTACGCTGGACGCTGACATACAAAGACTCTGCGAGGGGGTCGCCGGGTTGTCCATGCCAAGGGGCTGCATCATTGTCATGGACACACAAAGCGGGGAGGTGCTGGCCTGTGTCAGCATGCCGGAGTATGACCCGGAAGATGTGTCCAAAAGCATCCGGGCGGATGACACCTCCCTCATCAACCGCGCGTTCAGTGCATTCAGCGCAGGTTCTGTGTTTAAAGTGCTTCTGGCTGCCGCCGCGTACGAAAACGGGCTGGACTGGTTCACCCATGAATGCACCGGCAGCGTGGAGGTTGCCAGGCAGGTCTACCGCTGCGCGCAGGGACGCGCCCATGGCGAGGTGAATCTGCGCGGGGCCCTGGAACAAAGCTGCAACTGCTATTTTGTGGAATTGGGCCAGGTTCTGGGTGGCAGCGCGGTTTTGCAGGAAGCGGAAAAGTTCGGTTTTGGGCAGGCCTGCGCCGTGGCGCCGGGGTTAAAAAGCAGCGCCGGCCTTCTCCCGGACGGAGAAGCGCTCGACAACCTCGGCCAGCTGGCGCTGTTCAGCTTCGGGCAGGGGGATCTGAGCGCCACGCCTTTGCAGATCACCGCCATGATGAACACGATAGCTTCCGGCGGGTCGTACCGGCCGCCCCGTTTTGTGTACGGCGTGGTGGACGAGGCCCTGCAGCTGGTCACACCGCTTCAAGTGCCCGAGGCGCAGCGGGTATGCAGGGAAGACACCGCTCAGGTCCTGCGGGATATGCTGCGGTCCGTGGTGGAGGAAGGCATCGGGCAGGACGCACGGCCCCGGGAGGGGACGGCGGGGGGAAAAACCGGGACGGCTCAGACCGGCCAATTCGACAGCAACGGGGAAGAATTGCTCAACTACTGGTTCAGCGGTTTTTATCCCGCCGAGGAGCCGCGCTATACGATCACCGTTCTGCAGGACGGCGTTCTGGAGCCGGAAACATCCAGCGCGGAGGTCTTTGCTCATATAGCGGATGCACTGCATGTGTGGGAACAGGACGGCGCGGCGGAAGCCGGCGGTCCTGCGGCAAAAAGAAGTTGACAAGACAGGCAAAGGGGCATATAATTACCTTGTAAAAGGAAAATGGCGTTGAAGGGGCTCATGCCGGGCCTGCAGTCCAGAGAGAGAGCGGCCGTTTGGTGTAAGGCGCTTGGCTGGCACCCGGCAAAGCCACCCCGGAGCTTCCGGCGCGGAGCCGGACGTATTTGCGGCGTTAACGCGGTGAAAGCGGCACCCTGAGCGGGTGCAAACCGGGTGGTACCACGGAAGCGATAGGCCTTCGTCCCTGTATAAGGGCGAGGGCTATATTTTTTCGGCCGCCTTTTTCCATGCAAATGAATCATGGATGGGAGAACGTATCGTATGCAATGGACAGGACTGAATGAGTTACGTGAGAAGTACCTGCATTTTTTTGAGACCAAAGACCATCTGCGCCTGGGCAGCTTCCCGCTGGTGCCGAAAGATGATCCCAGCCTGCTGCTGATCAACAGTGGTATGGCGCCTATGAAAAAGTGGTTTCTCGGTCAGGAGGAACCGCCCCGCCACCGTGTCACCACCTGCCAGAAGTGCATCCGCACGCCGGACATCGAGCGCGTCGGTATCACGGCGCGGCACGGCACTTTCTTTGAGATGCTGGGCAATTTCAGTTTCCAGGATTATTTCAAGGAGGAGGTCATCCCCTGGGCCTGGGAATTTCTGACGAAGGACCTGGAGATCCCTGCTGAAAAACTCTATATTTCGGTCTACCTGGATGACGATGAAGCCTACGACATCTGGACCAAAAAGATCGGTATCCCCGAAGACCATATGGTCCGCTTCGGCAAGGAGGATAACTTCTGGGAGCACGGCTCCGGCCCCTGCGGCCCCTGCTCCGAGATCTACTACGACCGCGGCCCCGAGTTCGGCTGCGGCAAGCCCACTTGCGGCGTCGGCTGCGATTGTGACCGTTATATGGAGATCTGGAACCTGGTATTCAGCCAGTTCGACTCCGACGGCAATGGCCACTATGAACGTCTGGCTAAGCCCAACATTGATACCGGCATGGGCCTGGAGCGTCTGGCCTGCGTGATGCAGGACGTGGGCAATCTGTTTGAAGTGGATACCGTCGCCGCCGTGCTGCACCACGTCGAGCATATTGCCGGCAAGACCTACAAACAGAACGAGAAGGATGATATCTCCATCCGCGTGATCACCGACCACATCCGCTCCACCGTGTTCATGGTGTCGGACGGCATCCTGCCCTCCAACGAGGGCCGCGGTTATGTGCTGCGCCGTTTGCTGCGCCGCGCGGCGCGCCATGGCCGCATGCTGGGCATCGACCATCCCTTCCTGACGGAACTGGTGGACACGGTGATCAAATCCAGCGAACAGGGCTACCCCGAACTGCGGGAGCATGAAGACTATATCAAGAAGGTCATTGGTACCGAGGAGGAGCGCTTCGGCCGCACCATCGACACCGGTCTGGCCATCCTCAACAACATGATCGACAAAGTCCAGACCGAGCAGATCAAGAGCGAGGGCAAGCTGGTCCTCTCCGGTTCCGATGTTTTCAAGCTCAACGATACCTTTGGCTTCCCGCTGGATCTGACCAAGGAGATCGCCGCCGAGGCTGGCGTGGAAGTCGATGAGGACGCCTTCCACGTAGAAATGAACAAACAGCGGGAGCGTGCACGCTCCGAACGTATGGCCAAGGATATTTCCGGCTGGAGCGCCGACCTGTTCGGCGAACTGACGGCGGAGCCCACCCGCTTTGACGGCTATGATACCTTGAGCGAGGATGCCACAGTCATCGCGCTCTCCGACGGCGATGAGCTGGTGGACGCTATTGCGACGGACGCGGCCGGGGAGTCCAAGAGCGGCGTCCTGGTAGTGCTGGACCATACGCCCTTCTATGCCGAGATGGGCGGCCAGGTGGCCGACCACGGCATGATCACTTCCGGCGACGCCAAATTGAAAGTCACCCAGGTCAAAAAGACCCCCAAGGGTTACTTTGTCCATACCTGTGAGTTGCTGGACGGCACCATCAAAACCGGCGATCCCGTAACTGCCGCAGTCGACGAGGCCCGCCGCATGGCGATCTGCCGCAACCACACCGCGACCCATCTGCTCCAGAAAGCGCTGCGCGAAGTGCTGGGCGAACATGTGCATCAGGCGGGCAGCTACCAGGATGAAAAGATCACGCACTTTGATTTTACGCATTTCAGCGCCGTGAGCGGCGAGGAACTGGCAGCGGTCGAGCGGCGGGTCAACGAGAAGATTTTTGCCTCTATGCCGGTCGTGATCCAGAACCTTCCCATTGAGGAAGCCAAGAAGATGGGCGCTATGGCGCTGTTTGGCGAAAAATACGGCAGTGTGGTCCGCGTGGTGGATGCAGGCGGCTGGAGCACCGAATTCTGCGGCGGCACTCATGTGAAGAATACGGCCCAGATCGGCTGCTTCAAGATCTTGAGCGAGTCCAGTGTGGCCGCCGGTATCCGCCGCATCGAGGCGACGACCGGCTTTGGCGTGCTGCGCCTGCTGGATGAACGCACGGACGTTCTGGTCCGGGCTGCCGCCGCGCTGAAAGCGAACAACCTGAAGGATGTGGCCGACCGCGCCGAGAGTACGGTAGCCGAACTGAAGGAGACCGGCAAGGAACTTGATGCACTGAAAGCCCAAATGGCTGCCGCCAAGGTGGACGGCCTGTTCGATAAAGCCACCGATGTGGATGGTGTGCGCATCATCTCTGCTTACCTGACCGGCACCGGCGCCGATACGCTGCGCGAGATGATCGACAAGGTCCGCGACAAGGCCCCCAATGCCGTCACCGTGCTGGTCGGCAGCGACGGAAACAAGACGATGATGGCGGTGGGCGTTTCCGCCAACGCCAAAGCGCGCGGCCTGAAAGCCGGTGTGCTCGTCAAAAAGATCGCGGCGATCGCAGGCGGCAACGGCGGCGGCAAGCCGGATTTCGCCATGGCGGGCATCCGTGATACCAGCAAGATCGACGAGGCGCTGAACGCGGTGCCGGAGATCGTCAAAGGCGAACTGAACCTGTAAACACGGTTCGTATGGAAATTTCGGGTTCTTTACCAAAAGGAGGGAAAAGAATGGAAGACTGCCTGTTTTGCAAGATCGTGGCGGGGGAGATCCCGTCCAACAAGCTGTACGAGGACGAGACCCTGCTGGCGTTTTATGACATCGACCCGCAGGCGCCCGTGCATTTTCTGGTGGTCCCCAAGCGGCATATCGTCTCTGCCGCCGCGCTGACAGAGGATGACGCCGCGCTGCTGGGGCATATCTACGCGGTCATTGCCGAACAGTGCCGCAAGCTGGGCGTTGCGGAAAACGGTTACCGCGTAGTCACCAACGTGGGTGTGGACGGCGGCCAGAGCGTGCACCATCTGCATTTTCATGTGCTGGCCGGCCGCAGTCTGGCATGGCCTCCGGGCTGATGCGGTGACTTTGACTGACTGATTCAGAGAAAGAGGTACGAATATGGCAGATACCTATACGCTTCATATCGCGGGCCTGACCCGTGAGTTGCCGATCTGCAAGGTCAACGATCACATGGACATCGCCGCTTTTATCATGTTCAGCGATGTGGAACTGACCGAAGCCTGCGCCACGGCGCTTTTGAAGAAAGCCCCCGAGTTTGATGTGATCCTGACGGCGGAAGCCAAGGGCATCCCCCTGGCCTACGAGATGGCCCGCCAGAGCGGGAAATACTGGATCCCTGCGCGTAAAGGCGCCAAGCTTTACATGCAGAACCCGGTGACCATCGAGGATGAGTCCATCACGACGGCGGGCAAGCAGGTGCTCGTCATCGACCAGAAGGACATTGACTATATGAACGGCAAGCGCATCCTGATCGTGGACGACGTGATCTCTACCGGCGGTTCCCTGCATGCGCTGGAAACGCTGGCGGCCAAGAGTTCCGGCACCGTGGTGGGCTGCTGTGCAGCCCTTGCTGAAGGCGACGCGGCCAAGCGCACCGACATTTTCTTCCTGGAGCCGCTGCCGCTGTTCTTCCATTGATCCATGAAACGCAAACTTGCCTGTTTCGGTCTATGTTTTGCCCTTGCAGAGATGTTTGCGGCCACAATGCCGCCGTTGGTCCTGGTGCCTGCGGCGGCACTTTTGGTACTTCTGTTGTTTTTGGGCTTCCACAGCATATACCGGCCCATGCTGTTGGGCGCTTTGAGCGGGGCGCTGTGTTTCTTTCTGTTTGCGTTGCTGGCCGTACGCCCGGTCGAAAGCCGTGCCGGACAGACAGCCTGGTGTACTGTGACGGTGGAGACCGACGCGGAACCGTCCTATCAGGAGGGAAGTCTGCGCGGCACGCTGCACGTGACGCAGTGCGACGGCGAAACGGCTGACTTTCGGATGGCCTGCGACTCCTTTCCCGGCGCTTCACCCGGGGAACGCTTTTCGGCCCGGTTTCAAATCGAGGAACTGGAAAACAGCATCTACCTTATGACCTACAAGAGCCGCGGCGTTTATCTGCAGGCGGAGTATCTGGGAGACTATACATCGGAAACGCCGAGCCATGCCCTGCGCTTTTCCCTTTTGGCTCTGCGCCGGGAACTTGCCGGTGCGCTGCGCTATTGGATGCCGGACGAGGAGGGCGAACTGGAAGCGGCTGTATTGCTGGGGCACAAGAACGCGCTGCGCGATTCTGTGCAGGATACCTTCCGCACGGCGGGTATCTCCCATCTGCTGGCGGTATCGGGCCTGCACGTCACGCTGTTGTGCGGGATCTTCTCGTTCGGGTATCGCCGCCGGTTCTTCCGGCCGTTTATCCTACTGCGTGCGGTGCTGGTCCTCTTTTACATGTTTCTGACCGGGCTGCCGGTCTCTGTGCTGCGGGCCGGGATCGTGTTCCTGCTCTCGCTGGCGGGGGACTTTTTTCTGCAGCCCTCGGACCCGTTGACCTCCACCGGGGTGGCGGCTCTTTTGATCGGCCTGCAAAACGCCTACGCGCCCTGCGATGTGGGATTTCAGCTGTCCTTCTGTGCGGTCCTCGGCGTTCAACTGGCCGGCACGGCGGTACAGTGGGAGCAGAACGCAGCCGCAGAAAAACTCAGCCGGTTCCCGGAACCGCTGACCGAGGCGTTCTGGCGGCTTGCGGAAAACCTGCAGGTCGCTGTTCTTGCCAGCCTGGCGACCTTGCCTGTACTGGTGGCGCAGGGAATGACCGCCAGCGGCGTCAGCGTGTTGTCCAATCTGCTGGTGGTTTGGATGCTGCAGTTCGCTTTGCGGCTGGGCATGCTGATCCTGGCCTTTTCTGTTGTGCCGTTCCTGGCTCCGCTGGCCCATATGGCAAGCCTGGTACTCTCGCTGTGGCTGCATTGGATGATCGCACTTGCGGAATGGTGCGCAGGGCTTCCGCTGGCCCAGGTGGATCTTCCGCGGCGGTATACGCTGCTGGTACTGGCTGTTCTGGCGCTGTTGGCGGTTCTGTTCTGGAAGAGAAAACGGCTGCTCCTGTATCTTCCGGCCGCCGCCTTATGCGCCATACTGGCCGTCGCGCTGGGCGTCCGGGCGCAGCAGGATGTGGTGCGCATCCTCATGGTGGGCGCATCCAATAATCCCAGCGCGGTATGCATCCAGAACGGCCGGGCATTGGTCCTGTTCCGCGGCGGGCAAAGCAACCTGCGCGCGGTCACGACCTGTCTGGCGGAACACGGTGCGCCGGAACTCACAATGCTGATTGATCTGCGCCAGGACCCTTCTGATCTGGATTTCGGCACGTCTCAGATCGCTTGCGTGGAAGAACTTTCGGAATTCAGCACGCTCCCGGTCCTGGACGGCCTCACGCTGGACCTGTACCATAAGGGAAGCGGAAACCTGGCCGTACTGGGCGCCGGGGACCGCCACGTTGCCGTAATGGCCGGAAACATCCGTCTGGTGCAGCCGGTCAGCGTCGATGTGCTTTGCGCAGCGGGCGCGCTGTCGGAATCAGTCCGGGCGGATACCATCGTGTACTGTTCTGCGTCGCCCTCCTGGCTTGAAAAAGCGACGGACGAAACATTATTGTACAGTTTCTCCGACCCGGTCATCACGATCCGTCCCGGCCATTCCATGATTTTTGAGGAGGTAGAGCACGTTGCTTTACAGTGAAAGGGAACTGAAAAAGCGCCTTCAGGCGGGCTGCGCGCTGTACTATTTTTACGCTGCGGATGAAGCACTGGTACGTACCGCAGCGGGCAAGACGCTGGCTGCGCTCAAGGAGGCAGACCCGGAAACCACGGTGCTGGACGGGCCGACCCCTACCATTGAGGAGATCGTGCTGGCTGCCGGGACCATCTCTTTCTTCGGCGGAAAGCGCCTGGTCCAGATGCCGCTGATCCGCCCTTCCACCTATTCGGACAAAGACCTGCAGGAACTCTGCGACACATTGGCAGATACCGAGAATGCCATCTTCGTCCTGACCAGTGTGATCGAAGAAAAATACGGCAAGCTGCGCCCGGGCAAGCGGGAGCAGAAGTTGATCGCGGCCTGCGAGAAGATCGGTTACTGTGTGCAGATCAATAAGCCCGGGCGTTCCGAACTGCAGGCCATGGCGCGCGCCTGGGCGGAGGAAACCGGCGCCTCCTTCGCACCGGGCGCAGAGGCCGAACTGTTGGAACGCTGCGGGGAAGATCAGTTCCTGCTGCAGAACGAGATCGCCAAACTGGCCGCCGTCGCCGGATACGGTACCATCACCAAACAGATGATCCAGCAGCTGGGGACGGTCACGCTGGAAGCCGACACCTTTGACATGGTGGAATTGGTCGTTGCCGGGCGTATCGGGCAGGCGCAGCAGAAGCTGAAAACGTTGTTGGAATTGCAGAACGACCCCATCCTGATCACAGGGGCGTTGGCCGGGAACTATTTGGACCTTTACCGCGTGCTGCAGGCCAGGCGCAGCCGCCGCAGTCTGGCGGAACTGGCAAAGGATTTCGGTTATGGCGGCAAATGGAATTACCGTTTGGGAAAAACGGAAAAAACGGCCGCCCGCTTCAAGCGCCATCAGCTGGAACAGTGCTTGTGCATTCTGCAAAAACTGGATCTGGACCTGAAAAGCAGTCGGTTGGAAGCTGAACTCCTTCTGCAAAAGGCGCTGTGTGAACTGGCGCTGGCGGGGAGAAGCACATGCTGAAGATCGAGCAGGTGATCCTGGTAGAAGGCAAGTATGACGCCGCCCGACTCGCCAATCTGGTGGAGGCGGTGATCTTGACAACGGACGGTTTCCGCGTGATCAAAGACCGCGCCCTGCAGGCGCTGCTCAAGCGGCTGGCGCGGGAACGGGGGCTGATCCTGTTGACGGACTCCGACGCAGCCGGGTTCAAGATCCGGCATTTTGTGACCGGTCTGGTCGGCGCACAGTATGTTTTGCAGGCCTATGTTCCGGCGCTTGCCGGAAAGGAACCCCGAAAAGAGGCTCCCGGCAGGGAAGGGCTGCTGGGCGTCGAAGGAGTCCCGGACTATCTGATCCTGCAGGGATTGCAGGATGCGCTCAAAAGCGCTGCGGTCATTTCAAACAGGCAGACGGCAGGGGAGGCGATCACCTACAGCGACCTGTATGAGTGGGGGATCTCCGGCACAGCCGACAGCGCGCAGCGGCGCCGGGAACTGCTGCGCCGCTTGGGACTGCCGCCGCGGCTTAGCAAAAAAGAACTGCTGGGCGTGCTCAATACGCTCTATACCAGAGACGGTCTGGCTGATCAGCTCCGGGAAATGGAAACGACGGAATCGCCATCTGACAAATAAACCCCTGCCTTACAGTTTTGTAATGCTGTAAGGCAGGGGTTTTGTCAAAAGATATAAGTTTCAGCGCAGGGTGCCGTCCAGAAGCTGACGGCAATACCATGGCTTTTCGGCGTGGAAAACTCGCCCGGCCAGCCGGGAAAAGCGCGCATCCCCGATCTGCGCCGGGAACCTCAATTCCCACGCGCAAAGTGCCTGATACTTGAAGTGCAGTTCCCGGTTGGCCGCGTTGTTGCCATATTTGGAATCCCCCAGGATCGGGCAGCCGATATGCGCCAGATGGGCGCGGATCTGGTGGGTTCGCCCGGTGATGAGATCCACATGCAGCAGCGCAAGGCGGCCGCTGACCGCCAGCGTTTCGTAGCCGGTCAGGATCTCTTTGGCCCCGGGCGCCGGTGCGGAGAGGATGCGAACGACGCCTCGTTCGGCATCTTTGCTGAGATAGTCGTGCAGCAGCGCGGCGGGCGGCTGCGGACGGCCGAAGGTGACGCAGAGATAGCGCTTCTGGATCTGGCGCTGCCTGATGGCTTCGGTCAGGAACTGCTCGGCGGCGGCATTGCGAGCCAGCAGGACCAGACCGCTCGTCCCGGCGTCCAGACGGTGGCACAGCACAGCCTGAGAAGGGCCGCCCCGGCCCGCCAGCGTCGCACACACGCGCTTGAGAAGGGTGTCGTCCGCAGGACCGTCCACCTCCACGCCGGCCGGTTTGTTCACGACGAGGATGTCGTCGTCCTCATACACCAGCATCGCAGCGGGAAGCGCACGCTTCTCCAGCACGTCATCGTTCAGAAAAAGGCGGACAATATCCCCATTTTGCACCCGGGTAGAAAGCGGCTGCTTTTTACCGTTCAGTTTGATCTTGTTTTCCCGCAGCGCCTTATTCAGACGGCCGATGCCCAGCGCGGGGAACTGTTCCATCAGGTATTTGTCCAGCCGTACCGGCAACAGGCATTTCACATGCAGTTCTCTCATTTTGTCGTCAACTCCCGATCCCACAATACGGTCGCATCCTCGATCTCCAGCGTCACCATCAGCCAGCCGGGATCGCTGTCATCCACCTGCGTGATGGCATACGCCTGCCCACCGGCGCACAGGTAGGCGGCGCCTTCCAGCTTCCTCCGCGCGAAGGGGGAGTCCGCAAAGCAGACCGTCTGTTTGGTGGAATCCAGTACGCCGCGGTTCCACAGCGCGTCGGTATAGTCGGCGAGACGCAGCGGGTAGTCCTCGTCATAAACCGTACACAGTCCGTCAAACTCCTCCCCCTGCAGCCCCGGTGCAATCACATACCAGACGGAATCCCCGTCGGCGCTGCTCACACGGCCGCACCACGCCTGCGCGCAGACCGCCTCTACCGCCTGCAGGAACGCGCCTTCTTCCTCAAAAAGATACAGCGTATCCTGCCGCAGAATGCCTTCGGCCAACTCCTGCAAAACAGCCTGCCGGTTGCTTTCCAGTGCGGCGGCATCATAGCGCGCGGCAAAGGGATCGTTGGTCGTCATTCCATGGTCGGCTGCATACAAGGCCAGATGCAGCGCATCGTCCTGCAGACCCTGCACCGATTCTAAATGACTGTATCGTGCGGCTGCCTGCCAGAAATCGCTCTGCAAAGCGGAAGGGAAAGCCTCGGCCTGCGAGGCGGCGCGAAAATCCTGATGGCGCTGCCAAAGTCCGGGGCTGATATCCAAAAGCTGAACAGAGACCAACAGCCCGGTCCAGAGCAGCGGTTTTGGCAGGCGGCCGAGCCCGGCAAAGGCAGCCAAAACCATCAGGTCGTATACCGGCCAGAACATCCGTCCGCCGGATCGGAAAATGGAGAATACCTGAATCCATTGACCGGGAAGGGGGAGTGTGAACAGCGTAGCACCGTTTGCCGTTACCACATGGCTTACAGCAAAAGCCGTCAGGATCACACAGACGGCGCCCAGCGCCCAGTGGCGGCGCAGATGCGCGAAGATCCGCCTGCGGCCCAGAAACAGAACGACGGGCAGTGCGATCAACACGCCGAGGCCCAGATAAGCAAATGCGTCATAGTTACCGTTAACTTGGTTCTGCGCGGGGAGAAAACGGCTGTAGACTGTCCCGTTCACGCCCGATGGGTTCCACAGCGCATTCAAGTTCATGGAAAAGTAACCGTACAGCGCCTGCCCGCCGCTGGTCGCGGTGCCGTAAAAAAAGCCGAGTGCAGCCGCCAGCCCTCCCGTGCAGGCCAGATCCCCCGCCAGATACAGTACCGGGCCGCGCCAGCGCCGCGCCGAAACGGCATATTCCAGCAACAGAGCCAGCGTGATGGCATAGGTCATAGGGACAAAATAGGGATGGATACCCACCGCCAGTATGTTGAGGAAAAACAGGCCTTTGGAGACATAGCGGCCGCGCCGCCTGCACGAAAAATACAGATACAGCGCCGCCAGCAACAGCCACTGCGCGCCCAGGGACGTATGGCGCAGTGCCCGTTCGTATAAAATCGGGCTGGCGACAAAGAGAAGGCTGCCCAGTGCAGCGGAGGCCGCAGAGGAAACGAACAGCCCGCACAGCAACGCCCCAAAGCCGCCCTGCAGCACAAAGCAAAGCAGCGTAAACCAGCCGAAATACTGGAACGTCCCGCCGAGCAATTCCGCCAGTGGGCGGCACACGGCAGCAACCAGGGGGATGGAATCCGTATATGCCACACTCACCCCCTGCGGCGCGTTGATCGCCGGTGTGATGCAAAGTGGAAAGGGCAGCGCGCTTTGCCGGTAAAACAGCCACCCTGCATAGTGCTGCTGAATGTCCTTCTCCAGAAATCCGCCACGGCAAAAAGCGTCATTTCGTATATCCAGCGGGGAAATCCCATACACAAGGAGAAAGGCCGCGGCCCCCAGCGCAGCCCCCAGAAGAAAAAGCAGGACACGGCGGTCCATTTTTGTTTTCGGCATAGATAAAGTCCTCACGGCAAGGCGAAATGCAGACGGATTTTTTATCAGTATACCATATCCACCGGCGTTCTTCAATGCAGATTGACAATCGCCCCCGGTTGCGGTACAATAACTGCAAATGTGCCGCCGTGGCGGAACTGGCAGACGCAAGGGACTTAAAATCCCTCGCTGGCGACAGCGTACCGGTTCGATCCCGGTCGGCGGCATAAAAAGCTCGCAGCATTTTGTGCTGCGAGCTTTTTGGTTTACGCGGGTATCAAGGAACCGAAAAGAGCGTGCCGTCAACCTTCTTCACGGAATGTGAGCCCGCTATCGCTCATCGAGTCAATGATGGCAAGGCTGGCCAGCTTGTAACCTGCCGCACGCAGTTCGGCGCCGCCGGGCTGAAATCCCTTTTCGATGCAGATCCCGATCCCTGCTACCGAAGCGCCGGCCTGACGGCAAATGTCCAGCAGGCCTTTCATCGCCTTGCCATTGGCAAGAAAATCATCCAGAATCAGGACCCGGTCCCCCGGAGCCAGAAATTTTTTGGCCAGCGTAATGTCGTACTCACGCCCATAAGTATAGGAGTGAACTTTGGACGTAAACACATCCCCATCGATGTTTTTACTTTTCGCTTTCTTGGCAAAGACCACCGGCAAATGGAAATGCCTCGCAGTCATGCAGGCGATCGCAATGCCGGAAGCCTCGATCGTCAGGATCTTGTTGACACCGTCTTCTTTGAAGATACGGTAAAACTCCTCTCCGATCTGGTCCAGCAATTCCACATCCAGCTGGTGATTCAGGAAACAATCGACCTTTAACACATTGCCGGGGCGGACCTGCCCCTCCTCCAGAATACGCTGCTCCAGAAGCTTCATCTGAAAATCCCCTTTCAAATCGCTACCGCGCCATAAGACAGTTGCCCATATTTTGTTTCCATTATGGCAAATTTCGAGACGTTTTGCAAGTTTTTTACAAAACAACCTGCCCTCTTTTGTCAAGAGGGCAGAATGATAATATTTTGTAACCATTTTTTGTGTAAAATATACACAAAAACATTTTGTTTACTCATCAACACTGTAAAAAAGAAACATTGCGCTTTTAAAGATAAAAGTCTATAATTTCCTTATACCTACAGCACGGGGGTGTGCGGCCCAGCCGAAAGGCAAGATGTGCTGTAAAATGTTTAGGAGGGTTAGAAACATGAAAAAAATCGTAAGTTCTGTTCTGGCTGTGTCGATGGCATTGAGCCTTGCGGCCTGCGGTTCTACGGCGGACACGTCTTCGGAGGCTTCTTCTGCTTCCACGGGAAGTTCCACTTCTTCGGCCGCCACCGGCGAGACTGCTGCTTCCGGCACCTATACGGGTACGCCTATCAAACTCGGCGGCATCGGCCCCACCACGGGCTCCACCGCTGTATACGGCACCGCCGTCATGAATGCCGAGGAATTGGCTGTCAATGAGATCAACGAGGCCAACGGCAGCCCTGTGTTTGAGTGGCAGTTTGAGGACGATGAAAACGATGCTGAAAAGAGCGTCAACGCATACAACACCCTGAAAGACTGGGGCATGCAGGTCCTGGCCGGTCCCGTCACCACGACGCCTTCTGTCGCGGTCGCGTCCGAGACGGTGAACGACAATCTGTTCATGCTGACTCCGTCTGCTTCCTCTGTGTCTGTCATTCAGAATGATGCCGGCGATACAAGCACGGCCCGCGGCAATGTCTTCCAGATCTGCTTTACCGACCCCAACCAGGGCGTCGCTTCCGCCGACTACATCGCGGACAACGGCCTGGCCACCAAGATCGGCGTGATCTACGACTCCTCCGACGCTTATTCTTCCGGCATCTATGAGAAATTCCAGGCTGAGGCTGAGACCAAGGGGCTGGAGATCGTAGCTGCGGAGGCGTTCACCGCCGACAACAAGACCGACCTGTCCATCCAGGTCACCAAGTGCCAGGAGGCAGGCGCCGAGCTGGTCTTCCTGCCCATCTACTACCAGGAAGCTTCCCAGATCCTGATCGCCGCCGATTCCATCGGCTATGAGCCCCAGTTCTTCGGCTGCGACGGCATGGACGGCATCCTGGCCATCGAAGGCTTCGACACCTCCCTGGCCGAAGGCCTGATGCTGCTGACCCCCTTTGCGGCGGATGCTGCGGACGAAAAGACCCAGGCCTTTGTCGCCGCCTATGAGGCTGCCTACGGCGAGACGCCGAACCAGTTCGCTGCCGATGCCTACGACGTGGTATACTCCATCTATGAGGCGGTCCTGGCTTCCGGCGTGAACGGCGACATGGACGCCAGCGAGATCTGCGACGCGCTCAAGACCCAGTTTACCAGCATGACCTTTGACGGCCTGACCGGCACGGGCATGACCTGGGATGCCACGGGTGCTGTTTCCAAGGAGCCCAAGGCTGTGGTGATCGAGAATGGCGCATACGCTGCCATGTGACAGTCTGACTTTCTGACAAACTGAATTCCGTTGCCAATGGAGCTGCCGGACAGTGGGTTCGGCAGCTCCATTTGGTATTGCAAGTGCGGATTTGGGGATTCCATGCAGATCTGCGTAGAAAAAGACATTGTTTTGCAGTTTGAATTGTGATACTATGTTACTGGATTTTCTGCACGTATTGCGGTTCAGTCACGTCAGGAAGAACTAGAGTGAGGTGTTTTAAGGAATGCAGTTTTTGTCCTACCTGATCACCGGCATCAGCCTGGGCAGCGTCTACGCGCTGATCGCGCTCGGCTATACGATGGTCTACGGAATCGCCAAAATGTTGAACTTTGCCCATGGCGACATCATCATGATCGGCAGCTATGTAGTGTTCTTCACATTTGGCGCTTCAAGTATGAATCCGATCCTCTCCATTCTGCTCTCGATGGTGGTCTGCACCATCCTCGGTATTGTGATCGAACGGGTCGCTTACCGCCCGCTGCGCGAAGCCCCGTCGCTGGCGGTGCTGATCACCGCAATCGGTGTCAGCTACTTGCTGCAGCAGGTAGCGCAGCTTTCCTGGGGGTCCAGCCCCAAGAGCTTTATCTCAATCGTTTCCCGCACCGAGGCGCTCCAGCCGCTGAGCCTGTTTGACGGCCAGCTGACCATTTCGGTCGAAACCATGCTGACCATCATCGTATGCATCGTGATCATGATCGCACTGATGTGGTTCATCAACAATACGTCCGCCGGCCACGCCATGCTGGCTGTCTCGGAGGACCGCGGCGCAGCGCAGCTGATGGGTGTCAACGTGAATGGGACCATCTCCCTGACTTTTGCAATCGGTTCGGCTCTGGCTGCCGTAGCCGGCGCGCTGCTGTGTTCTTCTTACCCCACGCTGCAGCCCACGACCGGCGCCATGCCCGGTATCAAGGCGTTCGTGGCGGCGGTGTTCGGCGGTATCGGCTCGATCCCCGGCGCCTTCCTCGGCGGCGTCCTGCTCGGTATCATCGAGAACCTGTGTAAAGCGTACATTTCTACCCAGCTTTCCGACGCGATCGTTTTCCTGGTGCTGATCGTCGTGCTTCTCGTGAAACCCACGGGCCTGCTGGGTAAGAAAGTCAATGTGAAAGTGTGAGGTGGCGGCGATGAATTTGAAAACAATGAAGCGCTCCACAAAGAGCAACCTGATCACCTTTGGCATCGTGATCGCATTTTACATCATCATCCAGCTGCTGTCGGCAGGCGACTTTCTCACCAACTCTTTCTCCGGCCAGCTGGTCCCGATCTGTGCCTATGTAATTTTGGCGGTTTCTCTGAACCTGACGGTCGGTATCCTGGGCGAGTTGAGCCTGGGGCACGCGGGCTTTATGAGCGTAGGCGCTTTTTCCGGCACACTGGTATGGGTCACGGCAAGCAACACCATGCCCTCTCCGCTCGCGCTGCTGCTGTCCTTTGTGGTCGGCGGCCTGGTGGCCGGTCTTTTCGGATTTCTGGTCGGCGTCCCGGTGCTGCGCCTGTCCGGCGACTACCTGGCCATCGTTACGCTGGCCTTCGGCGAGATCGTCAAGAACGTTATGAACGCCTGCTATCTTGGCTATGATTCAAACGGCCTGCATTTCTCTCTGAAAGATTCTGCCTCCCTGGGTTTAGAAGAAGGGGGCAAGGTGCTGATCAACGGCGCGCAGGGGATCACCGGCATTTCCAAAGCCTCGACCTTTACCGTCGGTATCGTGCTTGTGCTGATCACGCTGGCTGTTATCCTGAACCTGGTCCATTCCCGCGCAGGGCGCGCCATCACCTCGATCCGCGATAACGAGATCGCGGCGCGTTCCGTCGGCATCCCCATCACCAAGTACAAGCTGATGGCATTTGTCACGTCAGCCGTCTTTGCCGGTGTTGCGGGTGTCCTGTATTCTCTCAATTATTCTTCGCTGGTCGCCAAAAAGTTCGACTATAATACGTCGATCCAGATTCTGGTTTTTGTGGTGCTGGGCGGCATCGGCAATTTGCGCGGTTCGTTGATTGCGGCGGCTGTGCTTACCGTTCTTCCCGAGATGCTGCGCAGCATGAACGATTACCGTATGCTGATCTACGCGATCGTTTTGATCGTCGCAATGATCTTCAACCAGAGTCCGCAGATGATCGCACTGCGCAACAAACTGACGGCAAACTTCCGCAACAAGAAGGGGGCCCATACAAAACAGAAGAAGGGGGTGGCCTGATATGGCATTGCTGGAAGTCAGCAACCTTGGGATCGCGTTCGGCGGTCTGCAGGCTGTGTCCCAGTTGGATCTCTCCATCGAAAAAGGGCATCTTTATGGCCTGATCGGCCCCAACGGCGCCGGCAAAACCACGGTGTTCAACATGCTCACCGGCGTGTACCGCCCCACGGAAGGCAATATCGTACTGGACGGCAAAGACATCACCGGGCAGAATCCTGAACTCATCAGCCGTGCCGGTGTGGCGCGTACGTTCCAGAACATTCGCTTGTTCAACGATATGACCGTGCTGGATAATGTAAAAGTCGGGCTGCATAACCAGATCAAGTACAGCATGTGGACGGGAATTTTCCGGCTGCCTGCCTATAAGGAAAAAGAGCACGAGATGAACCGCGAGGCGCATAAACTGCTCAAAATCTTTGATTTGGACAAAGAGTCCGGCTACAAGGCCAGCCAGCTGCCGTACGGCAAACAGCGCAAGCTGGAGATTGCCCGCGCGCTGGCCACCAACCCGAAACTGTTGCTGCTGGACGAACCCGCGGCAGGCATGAATCCCAACGAGACCGCAGAATTGATGCAGACGGTGCGCCGCGTGCGCGATCAGTTCGGCATTGCGATCCTGCTGATCGAGCATGATATGAACTTCGTTATGGGCATCTGCGAGGAGATCACGGTGCTGGACTACGGCCGTGTGATCGCCCGGGGCGACGGCAAGTCGATCCGCAATAACCCCAAGGTCATTGCGGCCTATCTGGGAGGTGACTGAGCATGGGTGAGATGCTTTCTGTAAAAAACATCAACGTCTTTTATGGCTCCATCCACGCGATCCGGGACATCTCTTTCCACGTGAACGAAGGAGAGATCGTCACCCTGATCGGCGCCAACGGTGCCGGCAAGACCACAACGATGCACGCCATTTCCGGCCTGCTGAAGCTGCAGAGCGGCGAGATCGACTACTGCGGGCAGATCATCAGCAGGATGGAAGCCCATAAGATCATCCGCCTGGGTCTGGCCCAGGTCCCGGAAGGGCGGCGTGTTTTCAGCGGCCTTACGGTGCAGCAGAATCTGCAGATGGGCGCTTATGTCCGCCGCGACGGCAAAGAAGCGATTCAGAATGATTTCGATATGGTGTTCGAGTTGCTGCCGCGCCTGAAAGAGCGCCGCAACCAGCTGGCCGGGACCCTCTCCGGCGGTGAGCAGCAGATGCTGGCCATGGGCCGCGCGCTGATGTGCAAACCCAAAATGCTGTTGCTGGACGAGCCCTCCATGGGGCTTTCGCCGTTGTTGGTCAAGGAAATTTTCAAAATCATCCGGGAAGTCAATCGGAACGGCGTTACCGTGCTGCTGGTGGAGCAGAACGCCAAAATGGCGTTGGAGATCGCCAACCGCGCCTATGTACTGGAGACTGGCACCATTAAAATGGAAGGCGAAGCGACCGAACTCGCCAACAACATCGAGGTGCGCAAAGCCTACCTGGGCTGCTGACGGCTTCGCCAATAAAAATGAAAACTCCCTGCGCCCAAATTGGCACAGGGAGTTTTTCTTGTTTGCTTTACAGAAGCCCGGCCGGAGGACGGTCTTCCTCAGTACTGGGCTGTGTAAGCATATCCATCACCTTGGAATAGATCTCACTGCCGTGTGCAGTAAAGTTGTTGCGGATCGTCTCCGCTGTCAGTTTGTCAGGCATGGCCAGCTGCAGACGAAACACATCGCTGCCCATATCACCGATCGCACACCAGACAACATATTCGCCGTCCTCCTCCTCGATGCGGGCACGATTCATGGCGGCTTTGTGCTTCCAACTCTGGATCTGCATGACTGCCCGGATGGCGCTTTCCCGCACCGTGCGCGGCAAATCAAATGCCAGGGTATCCGCCACCGTGGAGCCCTTGTCTGTGATGGAATAGCGCTCATCTTCGTCCAATGAGACAAGCTGCTGCCGTTCCACGTCGGCCAGGGCGTCGGCAAACTCAAAGTAATTGACAAGCTGTTCCTGCAAAAGCGCTCCCTGCAGGGTGTCGCGCGTCAGGGGCCCTGCCGTTTTTACCAGATAACACAACAAAATGCGGATCTGCGTATTGTCTGTAAGGCCACCAGGCTTTACACCAGCGGTAAAAGCTTCTGCCATCCTATCACATCCTTGCCGGTCATAGTATTCCCCTTTATTATACACGTACCGGCAGGAAGCCGCAAGAGAGCCGGTCAAAAAATCGTCTCGATCTGCTTACGGCTTTGCGGTGTGGAGTAGATCCATTTTTTGATCCGGCCGCGGGTCACAAAGTAGTGGGGCTCAAACCGCAGCGGCTGGGACAGGTTTTTATTGACGACCACCAGCTTGATCTTCATTTTTTCAGGCAGTATATTCTTGATGTACACACTGACGGCCTGCCCGGGACGCAGGGTGCTGTCGGCTTCGGCCAGGCCGGCCAGGTTGGGCGCGATCTCAATGAACACGCCGTACTCCTCTACGCTGCGCACGATGCCTACCACCGTTTCCCCGGCAGCAAAACAGGCCGCGTTCTCGCTCCAGGTTCCCAGCAGTTCCCGCAGGGTCAGAACGATCCGCCCCTGTGCGTCGCGGTTTTTGATGGCACACAACAGCTGCTGGCCGATCTGTACACGATCCTTGGGGGAGGAAATGCGGGAGACCGACAGGCAATCAATGGGCAGCAGCGCCGAGATGCCGCAACCGATGTCGCAGAAGGCGCCGAAATTTTCGATATGGGTCACGGTGCAGGGAATCACGCTGCCGGCCTCCAGACCATCCAGATACTGCTCCCTGCAAAGCCTCTGCGCCGCAGCACGGGACAGCAGATAAACCTCCTCGCCGTTGGCCTCCCGGGTCGTTCCCGTGATCACAAAGCAGGTGGGGCGGCCGACCCGCGTCAGAACGGCGATGTCTTTGATCGCCTCGCCGTGGGGCACGTCCAGGCATTCGTCGTGGGGCATGTAGGCGCGCTGCCCGCACAACTCAAAGCGCAGGCGGTGCTCCATATCATAGGCGAGCGCGGTGCTCTGCAAAATTTCACCGGTGTTGACACAGCGGTCCAGTTCCGCTTTGCTCAGGTGGTTGGCGTTGCGGCAAAGCCCTTCGGCACGGTATTCCAGCATTTTGGGTTCCTCATTTCTTGTGATTTCCGCTTTTTCGGAAGAGAAGCGGTTGCTAAACTTTTATGCGTTTGATTTGCAAAACAATACTCGCTGTACTATAATAAGAGCACAACTCGAAAGAAAGGACGGCAGGAAATATGGACGTGCGGGTAGGCGATGTGATCCAGACCAAAAAGCAGCATCCCTGCGGCGCCAGTCGGTTTGACGTTCTGCGCGTCGGGATGGATTTCAAAATCCGCTGCCAGGGCTGCGGCCGCGAAATCATGCTGCCGCGCGTCAAGATCGAGCGCAATATCAAAAAGGTCCTGCGCCCGCAGGATGAGTAGCCTCACGCTTCTGCAGAAATCCAAGTTGTGAGGTTTTTTCACCATGAATACGTTTCACAAGCTGCATGATGTCGAGCGCCGGTATGAAGAACTCGCCTACCGGATGTCCCAGCCTGATGCCGCCGCCCATGCGGACGAATATGCCCGGATGATGCGTGACTACAAAGAACTGACCCCCTTAGTGGAAGAATACCGCCGGTGCATCGCGCTGCAGCGGGAAGAGCAGGAGGCAAAAGCACTGCTTGCGCAGGAGACCGACCCGGCGTTCAAGGATATGGTACAGCAGGAACTGTGCGAAATTGGCCGGAATCTGGCACAGTGTACGGAGAACCTGCGCATCCTGCTGCTGCCCAAAGACGCCGACGACGAAAAGAACGTCATCCTGGAGATCCGCGCAGGTGCAGGCGGGGAAGAGGCCGCACTGTTCGCCCACAGCCTGTGGCGGATGTATACCATGTACGCGGCCAAGCGCGGCTGGACCTGCCAGACCGTCAGCGCCAGCGAGACAGAACTGGGCGGTGTCAAAGAGATCATTTTCTCTGTAGAAGGGCAGGATGTATACAGCCGGCTGAAATTCGAAAGCGGCGTTCACCGGGTCCAGCGTGTGCCGGAGACCGAGACCCAGGGGCGGGTTCACACATCTACCGCCACAGTGGCCGTCATGCCGGAAGCAGAAGAAGTCGAGTTTGAACTGGACCCCCGCGATCTGCGGATCGACACCTTCCGTTCTTCCGGTGCGGGCGGCCAGCATATCAACAAAACGTCCTCTGCGATCCGGGTGACGCATCTGCCCACCGGCATGGTAGTAGAATGTCAGGATCAGCGCAGCCAGCGGGAGAACAAAGACCGCGCGCTGAAAGTGCTGCGCAGCCGCCTGCTGCAGCAGAAGCAGGAAGCCTATGACGAAGCCTACAACGCCCAGCGGCAAAGCCAGGTGGGGACCGGGGATCGCAGTGAGAAGATCCGCACTTACAATTTTCCGCAGGACCGTGTTACAGATCACCGTATCGGGCTGACCTTGCGCAATCTGCGCAGTGTGCTGGACGGGGATCTGGACCGTGTTCTTGACCCGCTGATCCTGGCGGACCGGGAAGAAAAATTAAAACAGCATAGCGAGGAACATGAATGAGAACCCAGGTATTGCCTGTTACCGAAGAAAGCATTGCACTGGCGGCGCGCCTTCTCAACCAGGGAGAGTTGGTCGCACTGCCCACCGAGACCGTTTACGGCATTGCCGCGGACGCCCGGAACGGTGCAGCCGTCCGAAAAATTTTTGAAGCCAAGGGCCGCCCGCAGGATAACCCGCTCATTGTGCATATCTATGGAATGGAGATGCTTCACGGCATCGTGACGCAGGTACCTGTCCGTGCGCGGAAACTGGCCGAAGCGTTCTGGCCCGGCCCCTTGACGATGGTGATGCCCCGCGGGCCAGAGGTCAGCGACGTGACCTGCGCCGGGCTGGACACCGTCGGCGTTCGGATGCCGTCCCACCCGGTCGTCCAGGCAGTGATCCAAGCCAGCGGGGTGGCTTTTGCGGCCCCATCGGCCAATCTTTCCGGCAAGCCCAGCCCCACCAACGCGCAGGACACGCTGGCCGATATGGACGGCCGCCTGCCCCTGATCCTGGACGGGGGCGAAAGCAACGTGGGGGTAGAGTCTACGGTGCTCTCCGTGGTCGGGGAGCATCCCATGCTGCTGCGCCCCGGCTATATCACAAAAGAGCAGATGGAGGCCGTGCTGGGGGAGGAAGTACTGGTAAGCCCGGCCATCCTTGAAAAACTCAAGGATGGGGAAATCGCCCGGTCGCCGGGAATGAAGTATAAACACTACGCTCCCAAAGCCCAGGTCACCATTGTGCAGGGCAGTTTTGACGCTTACCGCCGCTATGTGCAGGCGCACGCAGGGGAGGGAGTATGGGCTCTCTGCTTTGACGGCGAGGGCGCACGGCTCCCGGTTCCTTCCGTCGAATACGGGAAAAACCACGACGGAGTCGCCCAGGCGCATCACCTTTTCACCGCGTTGCGGGACTTGGACCGCAACGGCGCGCAGATCGTATACGCCCGCTGCCCGGAACAGGACGGCGTTTCTATGGCAGTGTACAACCGCCTGATCCGTGCGGCGGCTTTCCGGGTGGTGACGGCATGAAGATCATCGGCATCACCGGGCGCTCCGGCTGTGGGAAATCCAGTGTGACAAAATTTTTGGCCGCGCAGGGGTATCCTTGTATTGACGCGGACCGCATCGCACGGGAGGTTCTGCAAAAAGGTTCGCCCTGCCTTCCCGTTCTGCAGGAACGCTTTGGCAGCGATATTCTGGACGAACAGGGGGAACTGCGCCGCCGCCTGCTGGCGGACCGCGCTTTTGCAACGCCGGAAGGCACTCGCTTTCTGACCGAAACCACGCAGCCGGAGATCCTGCGGCAGATCGAGTCGCGCTTGGAACAGGCTGCGGCAAGCGGTGCGCCATTTGCCTTTGTGGACGGCGCAGTGATCGTCGGCACTCCCTTTGAGGCGCGCTGCGATCATCTTCTTTTGGTGACCGCACCTTATGAGAGCAGCGTGCAGCGCATCTGCGCCCGGGACGGCATCACCCCCGAAATGGCGCGCCGCCGTCTGGACGCGCAGACTCCCCTGGAAACGCTGCGGGCTGCCGCAACCGCAGAGATCGTGAACGATGGTTCGCTTTTTCAGTTGGAAAACCAGATCAAGGCGTTTTTGCGCTCCTTGAGAAAGGAGGACTATGACTAAGAAAAAGTCGGTGATCCGAGGCGCATTTTCCAAAGTACTGGGTGTCATACTGGCACTGGCGGTCGTGGGGATCATTCTGTTTTCCGCCTTCCGCGAACAGATCGAGCAGTGGGAATATCCGATACAATACCAGGAGTACGTGGATTATTACGCGGGCAAATACGGGTTGGACCCGTTGACGCTCTATGCATTTATCCGTACGGAAAGCAATTTCGACCCCATGGCAGAATCCTCCGCAGGGGCTCGGGGCCTGATGCAGATCACCGAGGTCACGTTCGACTGGATCAAATCCAACATTGCCCCGACGGAATCCCTGTCCTTTGAGGACCTGTTTGACCCCGAAACCAATATCCGTTTCGGAAGTTACTTTGTGAGCTATTGCCTGCTGCGCTATCAAAACGACCTGGCGACGGCGGCTGCGGCCTATCACAGCGGATGGGGGACAGTAGACGACCTGCTTGCCCAGCCGGAATATTCGGCGGATGGGCAGACGCTGGACCACTATCCCTACCCGCAGATGCGGCTGTACGTCCGTAAGATCACCAGCAGTTACCGGCGCTACCAGGAGATCTATACAGACTATGAAATATGAAAGGAATGTTCCACATGCAAACTACAGAAAAACTCAAAAAGCTGCTGTACAAAAACGATACCGTAGCGGACGCCGCGCCGGAGGCGCTGGCCGCTGCACAGGATTTCTGCGAAGGGTATAAGACCTTTCTGGATCATTGCAAAACCGAGCGGGAAACCGTCGCTTACAGTGAGAAGCTGCTGTTGGAAGCCGGCTATAAACCGTTCGTTCCCGGGGAAAAACTGAACCCCGGCGACAAGGTCTACACCATCAACCGCAAAAAGTGCGTGCTGGCGGCGACCGTCGGCGCCAAACCGCTCGACCAGGGCTTCCATCTCAACATCGCTCATATCGACTCCCCGCGCCTGGACCTGCGCCCGGTGCCGGTGTTTGAGAAAAACGGCCTGGGGTATCTGCGTACCCATTACTACGGCGGTGTGCGCAAGTACCAGTGGCCCACCATTCCGCTGGCGCTGCACGGCGTGATCTACCGCGCGGACGGCAGCGCGGTAGAAGTCTGCATTGGCGAAAAGGATGACGACCCGGTTTTCTGTATTACCGATCTGCTGCCGCACTTGGGCGCCAAACAGAATGCCAAGACCCTCGCGGAAGGGATCACTGCCGAGGATCTGAACGTGCTGATCGGCTCGCAGCCCATTGCCGACCGGGAAGCCGAACAGCGCGTAAAGCTGAACATCCTCGGCATGCTGCATGAAGCCTACGGCATCACCGAGCGGGATTTCACCCGTGCCGAGATCGAGGTCGTTCCGGCCCACAAGGCGCGCGATATCGGACTGGACCGCGCCATGATCGGCGCTTACGGCCACGATGACCGCGTGGATGCCTACCCGGCTTTGATGGCGGAAATCGGCGTGCAGAATCCCGCCTATACGACGGTCTGTGTCCTGACCGACAAAGAGGAGACCGGCTCGGACGGTGTGACAGGCCTGAACAGCATGTACACCTTCCATTTCCTGCAGCAGCTGTGCCAAACGCAGGAGGCCGACTATATCATGGCCTGCAAAGCGTCCAAGTGCCTGTCGGCTGATGTGACTGCCGCCTATGATCCGACCTTCGCCGATGCCTTTGAGCCGGACAACGGCACCTACGCGGGCAACGGCGTCGCGATCTACAAATACACCGGCTCGCGTGGAAAATCCAGCACCAGCGATGCGTCGGCAGAACTGGTCAGCTACCTGACCCGCCTGATGGATCGCAGCGGTATCGTGTGGCAGATCGGCGAAATGGGCAAGCTGGACCTGGGCGGCGGCGGCACGGTGGCCAAGTATGTGGCTAACCAGGACATCGACACCATCGATATCGGCGTGCCGGTCCTGGCGATGCATTCGCCTTTTGAAGTGGTCTCCAAGGCGGACGTCTACATGGCGTACCGCACCTTCAAAGCTTTCTGCGAGGACGCAGAGTAATTCAGATACATACAGAAAGCGGACGGCCTGTGTAGAACGCCGTCCGCTTTTCTTGTTTTGGAATAAAAGAAAAACCCCGAATTCGCGCAAAACGCAAATTCGGAGCCTTTGGTGGAGATGAGGGGGATCGAACCCCTTACCTCCTGCATGCCATGCAGGCGCTCTCCCAGGTGAGCTACACCCCCGTGATTCTGCCGCAGAGTCATTGCCCAGCGACGGTTGTTATTATAGCAAAGAGCCCCGCAAATGTCAACCACTATTTTGGAAAAGTGCGCGGGTCTTGCACCGTTGCAAAAGCCCCCTCTTTCTGAAAAGCACAGCGCAGGAACGCCTCCTCCGATGTCTTTCATAATATGGCAGGAGTTCCTTTGGAAAGGGGGCGGGACCTTGCGCTACAAACGATCCGCCGTTCGCAGGCGTTGGCCGCTGCGTTTGTGGGCCAGACTTGCGGCCGCAGCCGGGGTTGCGGCGTTTGTTTGGTTCAACGCCTACGTAGAGCGGGAAATCCAGCCGACCATGATGCAGATCGCCGAATATGAAGCTCGGCGTCTTACGACCCAAGCGGTTCATCAGGCAGTAGAGGAACGGCTGGGGCAGGAGCCTCAACTCTGCGAAGGGCTCTATAAGTTCGGGGAAGGTTATGTGGAACTGGATGCGACCGTCGCCAATCGGGTGCGCAGCACTTTGCTCTCTGCCGTCGAGACCCAGATGGCAGTTTTGCCGGAGCAGGAGTATTCGATCCCGTTTGGCAGCCTGACAGGCAACTACCTGCTGAGCGGCCAGGGGCCGGGCTGGAAGCTGAAACTGCAACCGGAAGGCTATGTACAGGCTTCCTGGCAGGAAAGTTATGAGTCGCTTTCCATCAACACCACGCGGTATACGGCGAAACTTTCGCTGTCCGTTACCGTTAATATGATCCTGGACGGCCGCTCGGAGACGCTGACCGTCCGGGAAGCGCTGCCCATGCTGACCCTTTTACTGCAGGGAGAGTCTCCCCGCGCTTATGCCTCTGTGCTGGATTGATGTTGCGGCCCCGGATGTGGTATAATAGTACCAGATTTAAAATGGAGTGAAAAACATGGAACTGGAACAGGCCCGCAAACGTGCAGAAGAATTGCGCGCAGTAATCGAAAAGAACAACCGCTTGTATTACGATCAGGACGCCCCCGAACTGGAAGATTATGAATATGACGCCCTGACCCGAGAGTTGAAAGCCATCGAGGCGGAATATCCCCAGCTGATCACGCCCGAATCTCCGACCCAGCGTGTGGGCGGCACCGCCAGCAGCAAGTTCAGCAAGGTGACGCACAGCGTCAAGATGGAGAGCCTGCAGGACGCTTTTTCCTTTGAGGAACTGCGCGATTTTGACGCCCGTGTGCGGGAAGCCGGTATCGAACCGGAATACGTCGTTGAGGCCAAAATCGACGGTCTTTCCGTCAGCCTGGAGTACCGCAACGGCCGCCTTGTGCGCGGTTCGACCCGCGGAGACGGCGTAGTGGGGGAGGATGTAACGGAAAATCTGGCTACGATTGCCGATATCCCTCCCGAACTGCCGGATGCGCCGGCCTTTTTGGAGGTGCGCGGCGAGGTCTACATGCCCCACAGCGCCTTTTTCAAGCTGAAAGAGCAGCAGGAACTGGAGGATAAGGTCCCTTTCAAAAACCCGCGGAATGCGGCGGCGGGCTCTTTGCGCCAGAAGGATTCCAAAATCACCGCGTCACGCGGCCTGTCTATCTTTGTGTTCAATCTGCAGCAATGCGAAGGCCGCACCTTTGCCACCCATCATGAAACGTTGGACTATATCAAGTCGCTGGGGTTCCCGGTCTCCCCGCGTTACAGCGTGTTCCGCACGATCGAGGATGCCATCCGGGAGATCGAGACGATCGGGGAACTGCGGGGCACCCTGGAATATGACATCGACGGCGCCGTCATCAAAGTCAACGATCTTGCGGCCCGCCGCGTGCTGGGCAGCACCAACAAATTCCCGCGCTGGGCCATTGCTTTCAAGTATCCGCCGGAAGTCAAGGAAAGCGTGGTGCGGGACATCGAAGTGACGGTGGGCCGCACCGGCGTGCTGACCCCGACCGCTGTATTCGATCCCGTATTTCTGGCAGGCACCAGTGTATCCCGCGCCAGCCTGCATAACGGGGACATCATCGACAGCCTGGGCGTGGGCATCGGCGATACCATCCAGGTGCGTAAAGCCGGTGACATTATCCCCGAAGTGATCGCCGTTTCCGCCCACGGCCCCGAGAGCCGTCCCTTCCAGATGCCCTCCGTCTGCCCCAGCTGCGGCGAACCGGTGGTCCACTTGGAAGGGGAGACCGCGCTGCGCTGCATCAACCCGGAATGCCCCGCGCAGAGTTTGCGCAACCTGATCCATTTTGCCTCCCGCGCTGCCATGGCTATCGACGGGCTGGGGGAAGCGGTGGCCGTCCAGTTGACCGAAAAGGGCTTGGTACACACCGTCGCCGACCTCTACACGCTGACGGAAGAACAGCTGCTGACGTTGGACAAATTCAAGGAAAAAAGCGCGCAGAACCTTCTGGCTTCGATCGACAATTCCAAACGCAACAACCTCGACAAGCTGTTGTTTGGGCTGGGGATTCGCAACATCGGGGATAAGGCGGCGGCGCTTCTGGCGGAGCATTTCGGCAGCATGGAAGCGCTGCAAAATGCTTCCGTGGAGCAGATGTGTGAGATCGACGGCTTTGGGGCGACCATGGCGCAGAGCGTCCGGGAGTTTTTCGCCAAGAGCGGCACCACCGACCTGCTGCAGCGCCTTGCGGCAGCCGGGGTGAACATGCAGTGGACCGGCGAGAAAAAAGGTACCGCGCTGGCCGGGATGACCCTGGTCGTGACAGGGACCCTGCCGACGCTGTCCCGCCAGGAGGCGGAAGCGCTGATCGTACAGAACGGCGGGAAGGCATCCGGCTCCGTCTCCAAAAAGACCAGCTATGTAGTTGCCGGTACGGCGGCCGGCTCCAAATTGACCAAAGCGCAGGCACTGGGCGTCCCGGTGATCGACGAAGCCGGGCTGTACGCCCTGATCGGCACGGAGCCGCCGCTGGAAACCTGAATCTGACAGATATAAGGAGCGTCCTTCTTTCGGGAGGGACGCTCCCTTTTTGTTCTAATCTGCAAAGCAGGGACATAGAGTGGCATTGGGAGGTGAAACCGATCATGGACGAGTATTACCGTCTGGCGGCCGCTCTACCGGTTCCGTTGTGTGAGGGACTGCAGCGTCTGGATCCCCGCCGGGCTTCAACGATACAGGAGATCCGCCTGCGCGCCGGTCAGCCGGTGCAATTCACCGTACACGGTTCCCTTGTCCCCGCCGCGCAGTTCCTGCCGGAAAAGACCTGCCCTGCGCAGCTTTCTCCGGCCGACTTGCAGGAATGCTTCCTGCATCTGTGCGATCACTCCGTCTACGCCTATGAAGAGGAACTCCGGCAAGGATTTTTTACGATCCTCAACGGGGACCGCGTCGGGGTTGCGGGCATTTGGAGCGGAAGCGGCTTTTCCCGTGTGACGTCCCTGAACCTGCGGGTTGCGCGTTGGGTGACCTGTCCGCTGCCTGATGCCGTGCGGGAATACTTATTGTATGGGTACGAAGGGTTGTTGGTGGCGGGGGTCCCGGGAAGCGGAAAGACGACCTTTCTGCGCACGCTGATCCAGCACCTGAGCCGCAGCGCTCAGATCGTCTGTGTGGTGGACGAGCGCGGAGAGCTGCTGGCGGGCGGCTGCGAAAACCTTTCCAAGCCGGAGCAGATACAGTGCGATGTCTACACCCGCTGCCCGAAGGCGGAAGCGATCTGTATGGCATTGCGCTGTATGAATCCCGCAACGATCGTCTGCGACGAGCTGGGGACGCCCGCCGACGTGGCTGCTGTGGAGCAGGGGGTGGCTTCCGGGGCGCGCTTTCTTGCATCCGTGCATTGCGACACGCCCGAAGGCCTGCGGGAAAAGCCGCAGCTTGCCCGCCTTTTACAGACGGGTGCGTTCCGCCGGGCAGTATTCCTGGATGGGCGCAGCAGACCGGGAATGGTAGCACAATGGGTGGAACTGGCATGAAGGAAGCGTTGCGTATTTTGGGCGGGATACTGCTTGTAGCGGCAGGAACCGGCTGTGGCGCGGCGATATACGGCCGAAAGCATCGCCAATGGCAGCAGCTACATACGTTCGCACGCCTGATGGCCTACCTGGGAGAACTGCTTTCCTACCAGCCGCTGAGCGGGCGGGAACTGCTGGGGCGGGCCGCACGTTATCCTGCGTTCGCCCGCCTCGGCGTGGCAAAGTGCTGCGAGCTGGCCGCGCTTCCTCTGCCGGAGTGCCTGCCTTTGGCGGTGCAGCTGGAAGTGCGGCAGGGGCTGGAACAGATCGCTCTGGAGCCGCGGACCAACGCCTGCACCACGCTGCGGCATCTGGAATCTCTCTGCGAGGAGGCCGCCGCCGCCAGGTGGGAGGAAGCACAGGCTGCCCGCAGGCTGTGGCCCCGGCTGGGGGCTTGCGCCGGGATGCTGGCTGCGATTTTGTTATGGTAAGGGGAGCGGCTCCATGAATATTGATCTTGTTTTCAAAATCGCCGCAACAGGCATCATCGTGGCCGTCCTCAACCAACTGCTGATCCGCTCCGGGCGGGAGGATCAGGCAATGATGACGACCCTGGCGGGATTGATCGTCGTATTAAGTATGCTGGTTCGCCAGATCAGCGACCTGTTCGTGCTGATCAAGGCGCTGTTTGAACTGTGATGAACGATGCTCTTATTCAAATTGGCGGCCGTCGCCCTGGTCACGGCTATTTTAAGTCTGGCCCTGAAAAAAGACCAGCCCGCCTTTGCCTTTCTTGTGTCCGTCTGCGCCGCGGCGGGGCTGTTGCTTGCCGTAGCGCAGCAGGTATCGCCGCTCTTGCAATGGCTGCACGCGCTGGACGGCGCCTTGCCGGGGCAGGGGATCAGTTGTCTGCTGCGTGTGCTGGGGATTGCTCTGATCTCCCAGCTGGCGGGAGATATCTGCCGCGAAGCTGGTTTGGCCGCTGCGGCCACGGCCAGCGAACTGTGCGGCCGGGTCCTGGTACTGCTGCAGGCTCTTCCGCTTTTGCAGCAGCTGCTCGATTCCTATGCGGGCTACTTGCAGTGATCCTGCTGACACTGGCGCAGCCGCCATCCGCACATGCGCAGGGGCTCCCGGTGGAAGCCGAGGCGCTGCTCAACCAGGAGGAAAGTGCGCTGGAAGACGTGGGCGGGTGGGACCTGCAAGGCATGCTGGGCTGGCTGGCAGAACTTCTGACCCAGGACCTGCAAAAACCGATCCGTTTTGCACTGCAGGCCGCAGGGTACCTTTTGCTTGCAGGCTTATTGGCTCTGCTGGCCGGCGGCGAAAGCTGGCGGCAATGCATGGATGCAGTGTCGGCCTTAGGCTTCGGCGTGCTGAGCCTGAACGCCATGATGTCACTGGCCGGCACCGTGGCAGCCGCTGCTCAGGACTGTCAAAATTATCTGATCGCCTTCGTGCCGGTTTTCAGCGGCGTGGCTGCTATGGGCGGGCATACCGCAGGGGCCATGGCGTACAGCGGTATGTTCTTTTCGATGTCCGGCTTTTTGGCGGCGGCGATCCGAACCTTCCTGCTTCCTGCGTTGCAGATTTATTTCTGCTTTTCCGCCTGCGCCTGCATTTGGGGAAATTCAGGCATCGAAGATGCCGCCGCATTGTTCGTCCGCTGCCTGCAGGCCGGTCTCAAACTGTGCGGGATCGTATTCAGCCTGGTGCTCGGCATGCAGAATCTGCTGGCCGCCACAGTGGACAACGCCGCCTTAAAAACCGGGAAAAGTATGCTGCAGGGCTTCATCCCGGTGGTGGGCGACGCCGCAGCAGCAGCGCTCTCCGGGGCGGTGGCGGCAGTCCAATTGCTCAAGGGATCGCTGGCATTGGCCGCGCTGCTGGCGCTGGCGGCAGTCTTTGTTCCGGTTTTTATGCAGTGTCTGCTCTACAGCGCAGCATTTGCGGGGGCCGGAATCGCCGCTTCGGCCAGCGGGCAAAAACAGTGCAGCCGCCTGTGCCGGCTGTACTTTGCCGGCAGCAAGCTCTGTCTGTCCGTTCTGGTCCTGTATTTCTTCATGGTGTTCCTTTCGACCGCGCTGCTTTTGATTGCGGGAAACGGAGGATAAAATGGAAACAATTCGCCATGTGGCTCTTGGCTGCTGCGTCATCTCCACCATTGCGGGAATGATCCGGGTGTTCTGGCCGAAAAACGGTTTCAGCGCGGTCATAAACGCCGTGCTGGTGCTGTATATTGTAACGGCAGGCCTGCAGATGCTTCGCGGCGCCGACTGGAAACAACTTACGGCGGAGTTGTACCATATGCCCGCTGCGGCGGAAAAAACCGTGCCGGACTATACAGAATACAGCCGCCGGCTGGGGCGGGAAGTTTCGGAGGCGGCAGTCCGGGAAGCGCTGCAAAATGCCGGGATCGACTGTGTTGTACAGCTAGCGGACAGCGGCTTCCAGGTGGAACTGGTCCACGCCGGTGACCGTGCCCGGGTGCAGGCAGTCCTGGCGGCCATCTGCGGGCAAACCCCTTATAAGATCATAACGGGAGGTGAGGCGCCATGAAAGAGCGCGCCGCAAGCTGGCGTGCTGCCGCCGAGCGGGTGCGCGCCGCCCTGTATGACGAAAAGAAGCGGGTCAATCTTTTGCTCTGCGCCGGCCTTGCCGGACTGCTTTTGCTTGCCTTTTCGGAATGGCTGCCGGACAGCACCAGCCAAGAGCAGCCGGCAGCCGCAGTACCCACACCTCAGAATCAGCAGGGCTATGCCGAACAGTTGGAGGACCGTCTGCAGGAACTGATCTCCCACGTAGACGGCGTAGGCCGGACCCAAGTCATGGTAACGCTGGCGCAGGGAGAAGAAAGCGTCTATGCAACAGACCGGGAAACTTCCCAGGACGGTTCTTCCCGCATCAGCCACGTGCTGACCGGGAACGAGGGCCTGGTGCGGACCATCCAGACACCGCAGGTCCTGGGGGTGGCTGTCATCTGCGAAGGCGGCGAAAGCCCTGCTGTTCAAAATCGCGTATGCGCCCTGGTCGAATCCCTGACCGATGTGGGCGCCAACCATATCACCGTAGCCAAAATGGCGCCGTCAGAATAAAGGAGGCATAGTCATGAACACCGCAAACAAGAAGAACAAAAGCCGCCATGCGACCGCCGCCGTGATGGTATTGGCGCTGGGCGCGGCGATTTACCTGAACTGGTCCTTTGCCCGGCAGGCGCCGGAGGAACTGACCGCAGAAGTTCAGGACCCTGCCGTGCAGGAAACGGCAGCAGCCGCCACGGCGGTGTTCGACCCGTTGGAGACCGATGCGGCGGAGACTTTCACCGAAGATACACCCGCACGGGAGGCCAACAAAAACTACGGCGAAGCCCAGCTGGTCAGCGTCAGCCAGGACAGCGGTACCGAGTTCTTCGAACAAGCCCGTCTATCGAGAAGCAAGGCGCGTGATGAGGCGCTGGAAGCGTTGAAGGAAGCGCTGAAAGACACGACGGTGAGTGAAGCGGAACAGAAGGAACTGACCAATAGGCTCAGTACCCAGGTCAACAACATCACACTGGAGACCAAACTGGAAACGCTGATCAAGTCCAAAGGCTTCGCCGACTGCGTGGTCAATCTGGAAGGGGAGAAGGCCAATGTAACGGTTATGACCGAGAACGATGCTCTGACTGCCGCCGAGGTGACTCGCATCCGCGACGCGCTGATAAGCCAGTGCGCCGGATTGGATGCGCAGGACATCACCATCGTGGAGGTAAAATAACCGGGCCGATCGGTTGCAAATCGTATGGTTTTGTGGTAAACTAAGCTATACTATAAGAAATAGTGGCTCCACAACAAGCCATATGCAACGGGAGGGTTCACAACATGGATGTGCAGAACACCATTGGTGGCAGCTTGCAGATCTCAACAGACGTTCTGGTCAAGATCGCGCGTCTGGCCGCGCTGGAAGTGGGCGGCGTAGCGGAAGTCACGACCGGCAACAGCCAAAACGTGCGTGGCCTGCTGGGGCGCACCGGCCTGAGCAAGCCGGTCCTTGTCGAGATGGAGGACGGCGTTGCAACGGTCACCGTACACTTGAGCGCTGCCTATGGTCAAAAAATCATGCCGTTGTGCGAAAAAGTACAGGAAAATGTCAAGCAGACGATCCAGAACATGACGGGAATCACCGTTTCCCGCGTCAACGTTATCGTTGTCGGTCTGGCACAGCCTGAGACACAGGATTGAAGAAGAGAGGAACTGGACACCAGATATGGGGAAAAAGCTGACCCGCCGCGAATCCCGTGAGGCGGCCTTTTTGACGGCCTTTGCCGCCACATTTGAACCGGAAGTGCCGAGCGTTCCGGCACAGGAAGAACAGCCTGAGATCGACGCGTTCGGCCGCCAGCTGTTGACAGCTGTGCAGGATCATGCGCAGGAATTGGACGCGATCATCACGGATCATCTCAAGGGATGGACCCTGAGCCGCGTTCCGCGGGTCAGTTTGGTTGCGCTGCGTCTGGCGCTGGCCGAGATGCTCTACGGCAATGAGCGCAAGACCGGGGTCGCCATTAACGAGGCGGTGGAACTGGTCAAGAAATATGGCTCCGACAATGATTATCAGTTTGTAAACGGCCTGCTGGGGGCGGTAGCCCGCGAGCGGGAAGAAAGTGCAGAAGCAACATGCTGACGCTGGGGATCGATACCAGCAATTATGCAACCTCTCTGGCTGTGTTTGACACGAACGCCGGAGAGGTTGTTTGCGATTGCAAAAAGTTTTTGCCTGTAAAACCCGGCCAGCTGGGCCTGCGTCAAAGCGACGCGCTGTTCCATCATACGGCGGCCCTGCCTGCACTGCTGGAAGAACTGTCCCGGCAGACGGACTTTTCCGCAGTGGCGGCTGTAGGTGTTTCGTCCAGGCCGCGCCCGGTAGAAGGTTCTTATATGCCCTGCTTTTTGGCCGGCGTGAATGCGGCCGCCTCTTTTGCCCTGGCACGTGGTATCCCGCTGGCGGCTACTACGCACCAGCAGGGACATATTGCAGCGGCATTGTTCGCCGCAGGCGGGGCGGAACTGTTCGGGATGGAAACGCTTGTTTTCCATGTGTCCGGCGGCACGACCGATCTTCTGCTGTGCGGGGGAACGGAGAGTATCCTGCCGCTGGGAACCAGCAGCGATTTGTACGCCGGGCAGGCCGTCGACCGCCTGGGCGTGGCATTGGGGTATCCGTTCCCGGCCGGCTCTTACGTAAGCGAGCAGGCGGCCCTGTGCGGCGAACGCGTGCGGCCGAATGCTACCGTCTGTGGGATGGACTGCAGTCTGTCCGGCTTGGAAAATCAATGCAAACGACTGTTGGAGCAGGGAAAAGACGCTCCCTACGTCTGCAAATACTGCCTGCTGTGTGTGGCCGAGACCCTTACCCGGATGGCGCAGGCGGCACTGCGGGAACACCCGGGGCTGCCGGTCGTATTTGCTGGCGGTGTGATGAGCAGCGATCTGATCCGCACGTATGTGACCCATCGGGTTTCGGGCGCGCGCTTCGTGCCCGGAAAATTTGCCAGCGACAATGCCATCGGGGCTGCAATTCTGGCCGCCAGGGAGATAAAAGCATGGCCGATTTCATCAATGTGACCACTCTGAACCGGCTGGCCAAGCAGACGCTGGCCCAGTGCGACCCGCTGAACGATCTTATTGTCTGCGGGGAACTTTCCGGCTTCACCCGCCACTATAAGAGCGGGCATCTGTATTTCACGCTGAAAGACGAGACTGCCAGCGTAAAGGGCGTTATGTTTCGCAGCCAGGCCCGTCTGCTGAACTTTGAGCCGCAGAACGGCATGCAGGTACTGGCCTATGGCCACGCGACCATTTACGAACGGGACGGCGCGTTCCAGCTGTATGCAGATTATATGCGTCCCTTTGGCGCAGGCGCGGCCCAGATGGCCTTTGACGCCCTCTACAAAAAGCTGGAGGCAGAGGGATTGTTTGCGCCGGAACGCAAACGGCCGCTGCCCGCAGTACCGCATTGCATTGGCGTAGTCACCAGCAAAACGGGCGCCGCCTGGCAGGATGTTCAGAATGTGATCCGCCGCCGCTGGCCGATGGTCCGGCTTTTGCTGGCGCCCGTTACTGTACAGGGCCTGGAAGCCGAGTCCAGTATCATTGCCGGTATTCTGGCGCTGGACCGTGATCCCCGGCCCGATCTGATCCTGGTGACACGCGGCGGCGGAAGCAAAGAGGACCTCTGGGTTTTTAACAGCGAACGCATCGCCAGAGCCGCCGCTGCGTGCCGAAAGCCGGTGGTTTCCGCTGTCGGCCATGAAATCGACACCTCGATTCTGGATCACGTGGCGGATCTTCGGGCTCCGACCCCTTCGGCGGCAGCCGAACTCTGTGTGCCGGACCGTTCTGAATTTTTGCAAAAAATTGCCGTTTTGCAGGAGAATATTCAAAAAAATATGCAGAATCGCCTGCGGATATGCTATAATAAATTTACCATGGCGGCCGTGGAACAGGGGCAGCAGAGCCAACACCGCAAACTGGAGCGCTGCCGCCGTGAACTGAACCAGACGATCCAGACCGCGCAGCAGACCGGGCGTTACCGTACCCGGCAAGCACAGAACGCCTTGCAGGCCGCCGCCGCCCTGGCCCATTCTTTGAACCCGTACGGGGTGCTGGCACGTGGTTATACTGTCGTCACCTGCGGCGGGGCGGTACAGGCCGTCGAAACTCTGCGTGCCGGGCAGCAGATCCTGCTGCGCGGGGCGAATGCCGAGGCCGACTGTACTGTACATGCGGTCCGGGAGTTGAAACAGGGAGGAACAAAAGATGCGGCAGCCGAAATCATTTGAAGAAGGGCTCCAACGCCTGCAGGAACTGCTGGCCGTTTTGCAGGATGACGCCACCCCGCTGGCACAGTCGGTCAAAGTCTATGCCGAAGCGGCTCAACTGATCAGTTACTGCAAGCAGGCCCTGGATGATGCAAAACTGAGGATCGACGAAATCGACACGGAACTGGAAAAACAGACAGGAGAAAGCGTATGACGCAGGAAGCATATCGGGAGCGTTTTGACGCCCGGCTCCATAAAACGGAAGAACGCCTGACGCAGCTGTGCGACGCTTACCTGCCCGCCGGGGAACAAATCGGCGCGGCGGCACGGTACAGCCTGTTGGGCGGCGGCAAACGTGTGCGCGCCGTCCTGACCCTGGCCGCCTGCGATCTTTGCGGTGCGGATGAAACGCAGGCGATCGACTATGCCTGCGCGCTGGAAATGCTGCATTGCTATTCCCTTATCCATGATGATCTGCCCTGCATGGACAACGATGATTTCCGCCGCGGACGCCCCAGCTGCCATAAGCAGTTTGGAGAAGCGACCGCCCTGCTGGCCGCAGATGCCCTGGTGACGGCGGCGTTCGAAGTGATCGCCCATGCCGCCCTGCCGGCCGAAAACCGTGTGCAGGCCGCCGCCATCCTGGCAAAAGCAGGTGGTGCGCGTGGGATGCTCTACGGCCAAGAACTGGATAAACGGTACGAAACGCAGAAAGCGTCGGAGCGGCAGCTGCTTGCGCTGCACGCGCACAAGACCGGCGCGCTGATCTGCGCCGCGGCGCAGCTGGGCGCTCTGGCGGCCGGCGCCTCCGCTCTCACCGAGCATGCCCTTACAACCTATGCGTCTGAATTGGGGCTCGTATTTCAGATCGTAGATGACATCCTTGATGTGACCTCCACGACGGAAGAACTGGGGAAACCTGTCGGGAGCGACCGTGAACTGGAAAAAACCACTTTTGTATCGCTTTATGGACTGGAAGGTGCCCGCCATTTGGCGGAGCAGCATAACCGAACGGCCCTTGCCGCGCTGGATTGCCTGGGGGATTCCGCTGATTTTCTGCGCGGCATGGCGGAGGAACTGCTGAAACGAAAACAATAAGGATGGTACCTTATGATTTTGCTGCGTGCGGCCTTAAACTGGAATTTTGTGCTGGTGACCGCTTTGTGCGCCTCTTTGCTGGCGCAATTGATCAAGGTCCTTTTGAATCTCTTTATCTTCCACCGTTTTATTGCGGAGCGCATGTGGGGGGCGGGCGGCATGCCAAGTTCCCATTCCGCGACGGTCTGCGCCATGGTCGTGGCCACCGGACGTTTCTGCGGGATGAACTCCCCGCAGTTTGCCATTGCCGCAGTACTTTCCATTATCGTCATGTACGACGCCATGGGCGTTCGCTACGAGACCGGCGAGCAGGCCAAAATGCTAAACCGGCTTTTCAATGAATGGGTCGACCAGGGGACTTCCTCCTTCCCGTTTTTAGGCGGCAAAAAATTAAAAGAGATGGTGGGTCATACCCCCATCGAGGTTGTGACCGGCGCGATCCTGGGGATCGTGCTGGGATTCGCCATGCCGATGCCATAAATTTTACTGCGAGGTGCTGAACAATGAACTACCCGCTTTTGGAGCGAATTCAGGCGCCCGGGGACGTGAAACTTCTGTCCGAAAAGGAACTGCCGGAATTGTGTGAAGAAATCCGCCGCTTCCTGATTCAGAGCGTTACCGCAACAGGAGGGCATCTTTCCTCCAACTTAGGTGTGGTGGAACTTACCGTCGCGCTGCACCGTATGCTGGATTTCCCGCAGGATAAACTGCTGTTCGATGTGGGGCACCAATGTTACACCCACAAGCTCCTCACCGGGCGGCGCGCCGGATTTGCCGCGCTACGGCAAAAGGAAGGGATCTCTGGTTTTCCCAACCCTAAGGAGAGCGCGTGTGATACGTTTATTGCCGGGCACGGCAGTTCGGCGCTTTCCACTGCGATCGGGATCGCACGCGCCAAAAAGATCAAGAATGAGCCGGGGAAGGTGGTCGTCATCGTAGGGGACGGTGCCTTTACCGGCGGCATGGTTTATGAAGGCATGAACAATGTCAGCCAGCTGAACAATCTGATCGTGATCTTGAACGACAACAAGATGTCGATTTCCAAAAACGTGGGGCAAATGGCCAATTACCTGACCAAGCTTCGCACCGACCCCAAATACTTCCATGCCAAAGCCCATATGGAGACTGCGCTGGAGAGCATCCCCGTGGTGGGCAACTCCATGGTCAAGCTGCTGCAGGACGGGAAAAAACTGGTGCGGCGCGGCATCTACCATTCCACCATGTTCGAGGAGATGGGGTTCCAGTATATCGGCCCTGTTGACGGGCATGCGGTGGTCGAACTGGGGCGGATGCTCAACAACCTGCACGAACAGTTTGCGCCCCTTTTCCTGCATGTGGTGACCCAGAAAGGAAAAGGACTCAAACCGGCAGAGGAAAACCCCGGCGAATTCCACGCCGTTTCCTCCATTGACCTGAACCACTTGACCAACCCCGAACTTTCCCCGAAGGACTCTTTCTCCACGACGTTTGGTTCGGCGCTGGCCGAACTGGGCGGCGAGGAGAAACGCCTGTGCGCCATCACGGCCGCCATGAAATACGGCACCGGCCTGAATTTCTTCAAGCATGCGCACCCGGAACGTTTCTTTGACGTGGGGATGGCGGAAGAACATGCCGTCAGTTTCTCCGCAGGGCTGGCCAGCCAGGGGCTGCTGCCCGTCGTGGCGATTTACTCCACCTTTTTCCAGCGTGCCTACGACCAGATCATCCACGACGTCAACCTGATGAAGCTGGATGTTCTGTTTGCCATTGACCGTGCGGGGCTCGTGCCCGGCGACGGGGAAACGCACCAGGGCATTTATGATACCGCAGTGTTCAGCCAGGTCGGCATCCCGCTTTACGCACCTGCCAACTACGAGGAACTGCGATACTGGCTGAATTTCCTGGTAAAACGGAAACGCGGGCCGCGGGCCATCCGTTACGCGCGTGGGGAAGAGCGGGAATCGCTGGCCGCGCTGGGATGCAGCGGCGCCCCCTTTGACAAAATCGAAGAACGGCCGGGAGCGCGGGTCGCGCTGGTAAGCTACGGCGTGCTCGCGGAAGAAATCATCGCCGCCTGTGACCTTCTGCAGCAGAAAAGGGTTTCGTCCGACTGTTATAAACTGGTTCAGCTGTATCCGCTGCCGGAGGGCCTGTGCGAAGTTCTGCAGGCGTACGACTGCATCCTGTTTGCCGAAGATTCCATCCGCACCGGTAGCATCGGCGAACAGCTGGGCTTTGCCATGCAGCAGCAGGGCTGGCATGGAACTTTCCTGCTGCATGGCGTGGATAACACCCACCTTTTGCATGCCAATGTACCGCAGCTTCGCCGCGATCAGCAGCTGGATGCCGCCGCGCTGGTAAACGATGTGCTGGCGCATATGAAGGAGAAGAAAAAATGAGCAAGATCCGATTGGATCAATATCTTTGCCAGAACGGCCTGGTTCAGAGCCGGGAACGGGCCAAAGCTCTCATTATGTCCGGCATCGTGTTCGTCGATGAGCAGAAAGCGGACAAAGCCGGGGAGATGATCGCGCCCGACGCCAAAGTCGAAGTGCGCGGGCATGACATCGGCTATGTCAGCCGCGGAGGACTCAAGCTGGAAAAGGCCATGGAAGTGTTTCCCATGCGTCCCGACGGAAAAGTCTGTATGGATATCGGCGCTTCCACCGGCGGCTTTACCGACTGCATGCTCCAAAACGGCGCTTCCAAAGTGTATGCCGTGGACGTCGGCTACGGACAACTTGCCTGGAGCCTGCGCACCGATCCCCGGGTCGTGAATATGGAACGCACCAACATCCGCAATGTCAAAGCGGAAGATTTGGCGGAAAAAATCGAGTTTTTTAGCGTGGATGTATCCTTTATCTCGCTCAAACATATTTTCCCGGTGGCGGATCAGATCTGCACGGCGGAGGCTGTCGGTGTCTGTCTGGTCAAGCCGCAGTTTGAAGCGGGCCGGGAAAAAGTCGGGAAAAAGGGTGTCGTGCGCGACCCTGCCACCCACCGGGAAGTGCTGGAAATGGCGCAGGCTTATGCCCTCGCCAACCATTTTACAGCGTCGGGGCTGGATTTTTCTCCCATTAAGGGACCCGAAGGAAACATCGAATTTCTGCTGTATGTGCAGCACAGTAACGCGCCGCAGCCCCTGCCCGAAGGGCTGATCGAACAGACCGTCGCGGCGGCGCATACGGTCCTGGACAAAACCCGTTCCACGCATTGATCCCAGAAAGAAAGGACGACTCGCATGGCTGTTTTGCTGATCCCCAACACGTCAAAAGCGCAGGCTGTGAGTGTAGCTTGCCATGCGGCGGCACTGCTGCAGGAATACGGCGTCCCGGTCCTGGTCCCGGATTCACCGGCTGCTTCTGCCATTTCCGGCGCCCGGGTGGTCCCGGAAGAACAGGCGTATGCGCTGGCTGATCAGGTCATCACCGTAGGCGGGGACGGTACGCTGCTGCGCAGCGGGCATGCCTGTGTCCATAATCACAAGCCGGTGCTTGGCGTAAACCTGGGGCGCACGGGTTTTCTGGCGACCTGCGAAGTGGAGGAATTGCCGGAAAAGCTGCACCGACTGGCGCAGGGCGATTACAGGGTAGACTCCCGCAGCCTGCTGTTGGCACGCCCGGACGGCGGAGACTGGCAGATGGAGGCGATCAACGATCTGGTCATATTCGGTGAAACGCGTATGCACCCGATGGACTACAGCGTCTACTGTGACGGATCGTTTGTCAGCCATTACCGCAGCGACGGCCTGATCCTCGCGACCCCGACTGGCTCAACGGCCTATTCCTTTTCAGCCGGAGGGCCGGTGCTGGACGCTGCGGCAGACGTCATGGTCCTGACCCCGGTCTGTGCGCACAACGTACATACCGCCCCGCTGGTCTTTGCCGGACGGCGCCAAGTAGAGATCGTGACCGACAAAGAGAACCGTGACAACAGCTACCTTTGCGCCGACAGTTGTCCCTGCCGCCCGCTGCGGCCAGGGCAGCGCATTGCCGTCACTACCGCCCCGGACCGTTTGCAGCTGATTACTTTTCAGGATTCTGAACAATTTTGCGCCATAGAAAACAAACTTATGAGGAGATGAGTTCGATGAAAAGCGCACGGCATCAGGCCATTTTGGATCTGATCGAAAAGCACCCCATCGACCGTCAGGAGGATCTGCTGTCCTACCTGCGGGAGACCGGGTTTGATGTGACCCAGGCCACCGTATCGCGGGATATCCGTGATCTGCAGCTTGTAAAGGTGGCAGATGCAGAGGGCCGGTACCGTTATATGCCCGCGGCGGCCTCCGGCAAGGTGGCCCATTCGCCCAGCCGGTTTGAGACGATCTTTCGGGAATCCGTTCTTAAAGTGGACTATGCCGGTCATATGGTGTTGGTGAAATGTTTTTCCGGTATGGCCAACGCCGCCTGCGAAGTTTTTGACGCCAAACAGTGGGGTAATGTGGTCGGGACGCTGTCTGGCGACGATACATTTTTTATTCTGATGCGCACCGAGGGGGATGCCGCAGCGATCTGCAAGACCTTGCAGCAGTATGCGCGCCATGGTTGAGCGGAGAAAAGGCGAGGGGGGACGCATCGGATGCTGACGAACCTGAAAATCGAAAATGTAGCGGTGATCGAAAAAGCTGAAGTGAACTTCAACGCCGGTTTTACCGTTTTGACCGGTGAGACTGGCGCCGGAAAATCGATTCTGATCGACTCGATCAACGCGATCCTGGGCAACCGCACGTCCCGGGAACTGGTCCGCAGCGGCGCACAGAAAGCCTGCATCTGGGCAACATTTGAGTCTGTCCCGGAATCCGTGAAGCACAAGCTGGAACAGTGCGGGTATGAGGCAGCAGACGATCTGCTCTTGTACCGTGAGATCAACGCCGAAGGCAAAGGCAGCTGCCGGATCAACGGCATGCCTGCGACCGCCGGTGTGGTGCGGGATATTTCCACCGGCCTGCTCTCGATCCATGGACAGCACGACAGCCAGGGCCTGACGAACCCGGCGCTGCATCTGGGGCTGCTGGATCAGTATGCACAAAATCACGATCAGTTCTCTGCCTACTACCGGGCCTACCGCGAATTGGTCGCCGTAAAACGCCAATTGGATTCCCTGCAGGCCAGCGAGGCCGATAAGCAACGGCGCATGGAAGAACTGACCGCGGAGATCGAAGCCATCGACGCAGCCGCGCTGCAGCCCGGGGAAGAAAAGGCCCTGCAGGAACGCCGGAACGTGATCGCCCATGCGCAGAACATCCTGCAGGGGATCACAGCAGCCCACCTGGCACTGGCCGGGGACGAGGAGGGAGAACAGCCCGGCGCAGCGGACCTGCTCGGGGGCGCGGTGGGCGGCCTGCAGAACGCGGCGCAGCTGGATGAAACGCTGGCCCCAATGGCAGAGCGGCTGCAGGAATTGTATTACTCCGCCCGCGAATTAGCAACCGATCTGGCGGACCGGCTGGACGCCTATGACTTTGACCCCGGGGAACTGGATCAGATCGAGGGCCGCCTTGACATGATCTACCGCGTCAAGCAGAAATTCGGCATGGAAGTGGAAGAACTGCTGTCCCGGCGCGATCAAGCCGCAGAGGAATTGGAAACTTTCCACTCCTCCGGCCAGAAGATCGAGGAACTGAAAGCTGCGATGCAGTCCCTGTATGCGAAGGCTAAAGAGGCTGCGGAAGCATTGACGCAGAGCCGCCTGAAAGCGTTCACCGCCATGAACCGGCAGATGAAAGCAGCACTTGCGTTTTTGAATATGCCGGGCATCCGCTTTGCCTTGCGCCACTCCAAAGGCCCGTTGTCTTCCCACGGCCAGGATTCCGTTGAATTTTTGATCTCCGCCAATCCCGGTGAGGAACCGAAACCGCTGGCCAAGATCGCCTCCGGCGGCGAGTTGTCCCGCATCATGCTGGCCTTTAAAAGCGCGCTGGCTGAGCGCGACGCTCTGCCCACGGTCATTTATGATGAGATCGACACCGGCGTATCGGGCCTGGCTGCCGGGCGGATCGGGCAGCTTCTTCACCAAACGGCAGGGGGGCGGCAGGTCCTCTGCATCACCCACACGCCCCAGGTGGCCGCCTTTGCGGACAACCAGCTGCTGATCCAGAAGAACGTGCGCGGCGACCGCACTTACACCGAGATCCACACGCTGGATCTGGAAGGGCGCGTACAGGCGCTGGCCCGCATGATCTCCGGCGACAAGGTGACCGAATTGAGCCTTGCCAACGCCCGGGAACTGATCGAAAAATCCCACAACATTTCTGATGCGCCGTTGGCATAACTGCCGCTTGACTTTCCCGTACGGGTATGATAGAGTTAATAGCGTAAAATGCGTTGAAGGGAATAAGTACCCGCAGTACGGTATCTCAGAGAAACTCCGGTCGGTGCAAGGAGCCGGTACTCGTACTGCAAGGGGAATACCACCCGGAGCTGCAGGCTGAACGCGCAAGCAAGTAGGCTGTGCCGTGTGCGCACGTTATAGCGCTTGGGTGTCGCGGCTTCCTTTGTCCGCCGCACCCGCGAAGGCCCGCTGCCGTGAGGAACGGGCAAACAGAGGTGGTACCGCGATTTTTTCGCCCTCTGCCAAATTTCACGTTTGGCAGGGGGCGTTTTGTTTTGTTCCTTGCCGCCATTCCAAGGAGGAAAAATATGCAAATCTACGAAGAACTGAAAGCCCGCGGCCTGATCGCCCAGGTGACCGACGAGGAAGAGATCCGCGAGGTCATCAACAACGGCAAAGCTACCTTTTACATCGGCTTTGACTGCACCGCCGACAGCCTGACCGCCGGGCACTTTATGGCCCTGACGCTGATGAAACGGCTGCAGATGGCGGGCAACAAACCCATCGCCCTGATCGGCGGCGGCACAACCATGATCGGCGACCCCTCCGGCCGCACCGACATGCGCAAGATGCTGACCCGGGAGGATATTGCCCACAACGCCGCGTGCTTCAAGCGTCAGATGGAGCGCTTCATTGAGTTTGGCGAGGGCAAGGCCATGATGCTGAACAATGCCGATTGGCTGCTGAATCTGAACTATGTGGAACTGCTGCGCGAGGTGGGGGCCTGCTTCAGCGTCAACAACATGCTGCGGGCCGAGTGCTACAAGCAGCGCATGGAGAAGGGGCTTTCCTTCCTCGAATTCAACTACATGATCATGCAGAGTTACGACTTCTACTACATGTTCCAGCACTACGGCTGCAACATGCAGTTCGGCGGCGACGACCAGTGGTCCAACATGCTGGGCGGCACTGAACTGATCCGCCGCAAGCTGGGCAAGGACGCCTACGCCATGACTATCACGCTGCTGACCGACTCCCAGGGCAAAAAGATGGGCAAGACCGCCGGCAACGCCGTCTGGCTGGACCCCAACAAGACCAGCCCCTTCGAGTTCTACCAGTACTGGCGCAATGTAGACGACGCCGACGTGCTCAAGTGCATCCGTATGCTGACCTTCCTGCCGCTGGAACAGATCGACGAAATGGATCACTGGCAGGGCGAGCAGCTGAACCAGGCCAAGGAGATCCTGGCCTTTGAACTGACCAAGATGGTGCATGGCGAGGAGGGAGCCGCCAAAGCCCAGGCCACCGCCCGCGGCCTGTTCAGCGGCGCCGCCGACGAAGCCAACATGCCCGCCACCCAACTGGATGCCGCGCTCCTCAGGGACGGCAAGGTGGGCCTGCTCACCGCCATGGTGGCCGCCAAACTGTGCAGTTCCAACCGGGAAGCCCGCCAGCTGGTACAGCAGGGCGGCGTACTGGTGGACGGCGAAAAAGTCACCGATCCTACGTTTGCCTTCACAGCTGAACAGCTGCAGAAAGGCGTTGTCATCAAAAAGGGCAAGAAAGTCTACCACAAGGTGACGCTGTAAAAGCGGGAAACTGAATTGCAAAACTTCACGCCGCCGGTCTTGTATGGGACCGGCGGTGTGGTGTATAATAGGATGGTATCAAATGATTTTGAATCTCCAGATAAATCCCGTTGGAGGGGCCGCATGCCGAAAGAAAAGCTGAAAACCATCTATGTCTGCACCCAATGCGGGGAGACCAGCCCCCGCTGGCTGGGCCGCTGCCCCTCCTGCGGGGCATGGAACACCATGACCGAGGACGTGGTGGCCGAGCCGGCCAAGACGGCAGGCACACGCAGCAGCGCCCCGGCCCGGGTGCCGGGGCAGACCACACTGAAACCTTACAAGCTGAAGAACATCAGCACCACGGAAGAGAAAAGCCGCATCATCACCGGCATCAGCGAGCTGGACCGTGTGCTGGGCGGCGGCATCGTGCTGGGCAGCGTGATCCTCATCGGCGGTGAGCCGGGCATTGGTAAGTCTACGATCTTGCTGCAGCTGTGCGGCGAAGTCAGCAAGACCCGCAATGTGCTCTATGTCACCGGCGAGGAATCGGTCCGGCAGATCAAACTGCGCGCCGTGCGCCTGGATGTGCCGCAGGAAAACATCTCCCTGGTGGCGGAGAGCGACGTGGATGAGATCTGCGGCCTGATCGAATCCATGAAGCCCGACCTTGTCGTCATCGACTCCATCCAGACCATGCGCTGTGGTGATATTGCTTCCTCCTCCGGCACGGTCAGCCAGGTCAAAGAAAGCACTGCACGCTTTTTGAACGTGGCCAAAACGCTGGAGATCCCCACCTTCATCGTGGGCCATGTCAACAAGGACGGCGCCATCGCCGGCCCCAAGGTCATGGAACACATCGTGGACACCGTGCTCTATTTTGAAGGGGACAAGACCCTGCCGTACCGCGTCCTGCGGGCGGTCAAAAACCGCTACGGCTCAACCAATGAGATCGGCATGTTCGATATGACCGGCCGCGGCCTGGCGCAGATCGAGAATCCTTCCCAGGTCATGCTGGAAGGGCGGCCGCTGGGCGTCAGCGGCACCTGTGTTGCCTGCGTGATGGAGGGCACCCGCCCGGTACTGAGCGAGATCCAGGCACTGGTCACGAAAACCAATTTTCCCAGCCCGCGCCGCACCGCCAGCGGCTTTGACTACAACCGCATGTATCTTTTGCTGGCTGTCCTGGAAAAGCGCGCCGGATATTCCTTCGCCACCCAGGACGTCTATGTCAACATCATCGGCGGCTTAAAACTGGACGAGACTGCCTGCGATCTTCCCGTCTGTATGGCGATGGCTTCCAGCCTGCTGGACCTGCCGGTGCCGGAAAAGACTTTCGCCATCGGGGAAGTCGGGCTTGGCGGCGAGGTCCGCAGCGTGCCCCATCTGGAGACCCGCCTGCGGGAAGCCCAGCGCGTGGGGTTCGATACCGCTGTCGTACCCAAGCACAATCTGAAACTGATCGACCCGGCACAATTTCCGGGCTTGAAACTGATCGGCGTTTCCTATCTGCGAGAAGCCATCAATACAATAAAGTTGAAATGAGGAAAGACCTATGCCAGAACGCACTGCCCCCCAAACGCCGGGTTTTAACCCGCAGCTCAAAAAGACGATCGAGGCTTTCCGGGACGAAAACTCCCCGCAAAAGCTGAACACTGTGATCAACGAACTGGTCAAATCGCCGCTGCTGACGCCGGCCATGCTGGACCTGCAGGGCGCGCCCGCCCCCAAACCGGGCGCGGACGGGCGCATCCAGCTGCCGAAGAATACCAAGATCAGCCTGATGATGCTGAACAGCAAGGAAGGCAAACATTATTACATGGCGTTCAGCGACTGGGAAGCTGTGCGCGCCTGGCAAAAGCAGGCATCCCAGAAATGCCAGATCATGGTCGTGCGTTTTGATGACTTTGCCAATATGCTGCAGAAAAACAAGGAATCCTCCGGCCTGATCCTCAACCCCGGTGAAACCAGCCTGCGGTTGGAAGCGCCCCTGATCGAATCGGTCAAAAAGCAGAAGGATGCCCTTGCCAAAGCCCGCGAAGCGTCGCAGATCCACCCCGGGGACAAGGTGACGATCGTGGAGCCTACACTGCTGCCGGATGAACTGCTCGACCCCATCTGCGAGGTGCTGGCGCAGGCGCCGGGTGTAGGTTCCGCTTATCTGCAGATCATGATCGTGAACGATACGACCAAACGGTATCTGCTGGTCCTGGACGGCCCGAAGGACGAGAAACTGTTCGCTGCCGTTGCGCAGGCGGCGCGCCCGTATCTGGCCAGCCGCACCCCGCCCATGGATTTCACCATCACCACTTCCGTGTCTCCGCTGGGCCAGCAGGGGATGCGCGGCAGCGATCCGTTCTACCGCAAGGGGATCGGCCGCATCGTGGAGGACGATGACGAATGAGCGTTAAACGGATGCTGGACTGCACCGCCAGCGAATTGGCAGCCTACAGCAAAAAAGAACTGCTGGAGTCAATCGCAGGATGCGAAGGACGTGTCCTGGCCTGTGAGACGATCGGAATTACCCCGCCGCTTCTTTCCGATGTGACCAATGCCGAATATGCCGCCTCTTTGAGCGCTGACATCCTGCTGCTCAACATGTTTGACGTACAGCATCCTGTTGTGCAGGCGCTTCCCAAAGTACCGGAGGGGGAGACCGTCCGCGAATTGAAGCGGCTGACCGGGCGTGCGGTCGGTATCAATCTGGAGCCTGTCCTGCCGGAACTTGCCAAAGGCAACGACGGCACATTGTGGCAGATGAGTCCGGGCCGTCTGGCCACCGCCGAAAATGCCCGCCGCGCTGCTGACATGGGCGTGGACCTGATCGTGCTGACGGGCAACCCGGGCAACGGTGTCAGCAACGCAGCCATCGAGCATGCCCTGCGGGAAATTTCTGCCGCTGTCGGAGACCGGGTAATTCTGGCCGCCGGAAAGATGCACGCCTCCGGCATGATCGGGGAAGGCGGAACGCGCATTATGACGGTCGATGACGCCCAGGCGTTTATCGCAGCGGGCGCCGACGTGATCCTGCTGCCCGCTCCCGGCACGGTGCCCGGAATCACAATGGAGTATGCCCACCAGCTGATCGAAGCGGTACATGCGCAGGGCAAGCTGGCGCTCACTGCCATCGGGACTTCCCAGGAAGGCGCAGACGTTGCCACGATCCGGCAAATTGCACTGCTGTGTAAAATGGCCGGGGCGGACATCCACCACATCGGGGACACCGGCGTGCCGGGCATGGCGCTGCCGCAGAATATCCTGGCCTATTCCATCGCTGTCCGCGGCGAACGCCACACTTACCACAGGATGGCCCAGTCCATCAACCGCTAAAAATCAAAGCAGGGAAGCGCTGTTCCGTCAGTCGTTTCCCTGCTTTTTCAGCTAAAACGCCCTCGCCATGGCGTGAGCCACAGCGAGGGCGTTTGTATGTCTCGAAGAAACTCCGAAAGGAATTTACTTCTTCTGGACGTACTTCAGGCAGTCGAGCATAACGGCAACCAGAATGATGATGCCGGAGAAAACGAACTGCAGGTTCGTGTCGATGCCCAGGGTCGTCAGGGAGTAGGTCAGCGCGGTGAAGATAAAGACACCCACGACCACGCCGGAGATCTTACCGATGCCGCCGGTGAAGGAAACACCGCCGACAACGCAGGCTGCGATAGCATCCATTTCCCAGCCCTGGCCATACGCGGCGGAGCCGGAGCCGACCATGCGGATGCATTCCAGCCAGGAGCCGAAGCCGTACAGGATACCGGCCAGGATGAAAGCGCCGACCGTAACGCGGAACACCGAGATGCCGGAGACCGCAGCCGCCTCGGCGTTGCCGCCGACCGCGAACAGGTTCTTACCAAAGGTGGTCTTGTTCCAGATGAACCAGACGATCACGACCGCCGCAATGGCCCACAGGATAATGGTGGGGAATCCGCCGACCTTGGGGATGATCATGCTGGGGATGGTAGTCTCGATGGCGCCAAAGGAAACGCCCTTGGTGGAATAGGTAACCAGACCGAAGATGACCAGCATGTTCGCCATGGTCGAGATGAACGGGTGCATCTTGAATTTGGCCGTGAAGAAACCGGCAATGGTGGTAAAAATCGTGCACAACACAATACAGACGATCAGTGCCAGGAACACACGGGCCAGGACCGGCAGGCCGGTGAAATCAAACACATGGCCGAACACCGAGCCGGTGTTGATACCCTGATGCATGATGATGGTGGCGGCCGTCATGCCCATGCCGACCATACGGCCGATGGACAGGTCCGTACCTGCCAGAAGGATCAGGCCTGCAACGCCCAGCGCCAGGAACATACGCGGCGAAGCCTGCTGCAGAATGTTCAGGATGTTGTTGACGGTCAGCAGCTGCACATTCTTGACGATGGGGGTGATGATGCACAGCGCGATGAAAATGATGATGATGGCGATGTACAGACCATTCTTCAGCAGGAAGTCACGGGTATTGAAGGTGTACTTGTAATTTTCCCATCTCTGGGCCATGGACTCCCCGAAGGTGAACTTGGAGAGGCGCAGCATGTCGATCAGGTGATATTTGTAGTCGAACGCCGCATGCTGACGGTCCTTGATTTCCTGCAGGTTTTTGTCGCGCTGCATTTTGGCATCAAACAGGCGGTTTTTGTGGACGTATTTCTCATCCTTGATCTCGTGCTGATCGCTCAGCTTTGCAAGCGTCGCCTGATGCTCTTTGTTCAGCTGTTCCACCGCAGCCTGGTATTTTTGCTGGGCGACAACTTTTTCCTGCTTGCAGCTTTCTACGACACGCTGATAATACTCGCTGTCGTAGTGCGCTTTCAAGTAGTTTTCCGCATCAGCAATCAGTTTGTCGACCTGCGGTTTGTTTTTGGCCTCCACCGCTTTGGCCTTTTTCAGACCGTCATTCAGCTTGCTCTGGCGGGCGGCCTTTTCCTGCGCCGTATAGATGCGGTCACGTTTCAGGTTATCCAGATTGCTTTGGATGCTGACAACTTTATCCGTGCCATCCACGCGCAGCTCATTGATCTGAGATTGGATTTTGCCGACGTAATCATCGATCGGCTTGCGGAGCTGCAGTTCCTGCTCCGCAGTAAGAATTGTTGTATTTGCCATAAGTTTTTCCCTCACTCACAGGTATTTCGCGCTCAGTCTCAAAAGCTCTTCCTGATTTGTCTCTTTTGTGTTGACAATTCCGGAAAGATGTCCGTTGGACATGACCCCGATGCGGTTGGTGATGCCAAGGATCTCCGGCATTTCAGAGGAAACGACGATCACCGTTTTGCCCTGTTTTGCCATCTGAATGATCAGTTCATAGATCTCATACTTAGCACCAACGTCAATACCGCGCGTGGGTTCGTCCATCATGAATACCTGCGGCTCACGCTCCAGCCATTTGCCAAAAATGACTTTCTGCTGGTTGCCGCCAGACAGGCTGGAAATCATATCGTCCGGGCCCATGCACTTGGTGTGCATGATCTTGATCTCCTTGCTGGTGGCTTTGACCATCTTGGGCTTGGAAAGCGCGATCCCGTTCTTATACTGATCCAGATTGGCGATCGTGGTATTGAAAGTCAGGTCGCCTTTCAGGAACAACCCGTTGGCTTTGCGTTCCTCGGTGATCATGGCAAAGCCGTGTTCGATCGCTTCATGGGCGTTGTTGAAGTTCATCAAACGCCCCTTGAAATATACGCGGCCCGCCGCGCGGGTACGAACGCCGAAGATCGTTTCCAGCAGTTCGGTACGTCCGGCGCCCACCAGGCCGTACAGACCGAAGATCTCGCCCTCACGCACATCGAACGTGATGTCCTGCAAATGCGGTGCATACTTGGTGGACAAGTGCTGGATCGACAGGATCGTATCGCCCGGCGTATTATCGACAGGGGGGAAGCGGCTTTCCAGCGAACGGCCGACCATCGCAGAGATCAGCTCGTTCATGTTGGTTTCCTTGGTGGACTTTGTCATGACCAGGTTGCCGTCGCGCAGGACCGAAACCTCGTCACAGATCTCGAAGATCTCGTCCATCTTGTGGGAAATGTAAATCAGCGAAATGCCCTGCGATTTCAGCATCCGCATCATCTCAAAGAGCTTATCGACTTCCTGCACGGTCAGGGAGGAAGTCGGTTCATCCAAAACAATGACCTGCGAATCGTAGGAGATCGCTTTTGCGATCTCGCACATTTGCCGCTGCGAAACCGACATATTGCGCATCGGCTGGGTCAGGTTGACGGTCATGCCCAGTTTACGGAACAATTCGGCCGCCTTGCGCTTCATTTGCCCTTCGTCGACAACGCCCATGGAATTGACCGGGTAGCGGCCCAGGAACAGGTTGTCGATCACGCTGCGCTCCAGGCACTGGTTCAATTCCTGATGGACCATGGCAATGCCGTTTTCCAGAGCGTCCTTCGGGCCGGAGAAGTTGATCTCCTTGCCGTTGAGGTAGATCTTGCCCTCATCCTTCTGGTAGGTGCCAAACAGGCACTTCATCATCGTGGATTTACCGGCGCCGTTTTCGCCCATCAGGCCCATGACGGTGCCGCGCTTCACGTCCAGATTGATGTGGTCAAGCACCCGGTTTCTGCCAAACGACTTGCACATGCCGCGAATTGACAAGACGATATCATCTTTCTTCGCTTCTGCCATTCTCGTTACTCCCGTTTATGCTTTTTCTCTTTTGCTATGTGTAATGTGCCAAACAGCATCTTACTAAAAATCGCTATTAGGGAGAATTCCTTCTCCCGAACGGAGAATTCCTTCTCCCTAATAGCAAGCTGTTTACGACTTAATGATCAGCGGTTGGAATGATCGGTGTGGATCACTGGCTCAGCAGGGAAGTGTAGGAAGCAGCGTTGTCGGTCTTGACCATATTGATGGCAAAGGCGTCGTACGCGCTGGGGTTGCTGAGACGGTTGGTGATGTTGGCCTCGGTCTGGCCGTCGCCGCCGATGTACTCGACCTTCAGGTTCAGCAGATCGTCGTAGTTCTGCAGCAGGGGCTGATAGGTGGCGCTCAGGAAGTTATCGGCCGCATTGTAGATGTCGAGCCAGACGCTCTTCTCGGGGTGCGCGGTGGCATCGAGCTGGTTGGAAACCGGCGCGTAGGTCTTGGTGGAGTCGGTGAACTCGGTGTAGTTGTCAGCGGTGACAGCCACGTTCAGAGCGTAGTAGGAGCGGGAAGCCTCGTCGTAGTAGTAGACGTCGTCGCTCAGCACGTTGCCGGCCTCGTCAGCGGTGCCGATACCGGTATCAATGTCCACGCCGTCCAGCGCATTGCGGATCAGGCGGAGCGTCAGGTAAGCCTGGACGTCGGCATGCTGGCTGATGGTGCCGCCGTAACCATTGGCAATGGCCGCGACCGCGTCAGCGTTGGCGTCATAGCCGAAGGTGGGAACACTGTTGGCCTGAGACCAGGAATTGAACATCGACATGCCCATGCCGTCGTTGTTGGAGACCACAACGTCGATGGAATCGCCGAAGGAAGCGGACCAGGTGCCGATAGCGTTGCCGGCAGTGGCGGCATCCCAAGTGGCGCCTGCGGAGTTCTTCATTTCCTGAGAAGCCAACTCGCGGACCGTGTAGGTGGTACCGTTGATCTCCAGCGTGCCATCCTGAACCAGGGTGGAGGTGCCGTCGGTGTTGGTGCCGACGGGATCGCTCACGACCCCGTTGTCACCCTCAACAGCAGTGCCCAGCGCAGTGCGGACGCCGCGGGTACGGGCGATGGAGTCGTTGTGGCCGATGTCGCCGATGGCCAGAACGTATCCGATGATGCCGTCGCCGTTGCGGTCGATGGTATCAATGTTGGCGGTGATGTAATCCAGAACCATCTGGCCCTGCAGTTCAGCGCCCTGGTTGGCGTCGAAACCAACGTAGTAGGTGTTGTCATTGAACTGCAGCGCGTTCATATCCAACTCGCCGGTGGTGGAGTTGGAAGGCTGACGGTTGAACCAGACCAGAGGTTTGTCCTTGTTGGCAACAGTGCCGCCCTCGGTAGAGGAAGAGGAAGCGGCTTCCGAAGTTTCAGTCCCGGTGCTTTCCGTCGCAGCAGAACTGCTGGTGCTGCCGCAGGCCGCCAGGCTCAGCGCCATCGCAGCGGCCATGCTCAATGCAAGTGCTTTTCTCATACGTTTTTCTCCTTTGCGTTTGTTTTCGGATTGGCGGACCTTACTGCAGGTACCGCCTGACACTAATTATAGTAAAAGAAATGGGACGCAAAAACAAGGTGAAATTTTACCGAAAGAAGTGCAAAAAATTATCCAAATAGAACAATATGCAAAAAAATACTTTTTTGAAATTGTAAGTGTTGCACAATTTCTGTATCAAAACGATACAGACCATATTTTTCTTCTGCTTCTGCATTCGTCCTCGAGAGCATGCACACAAAAGGACCTCGCCACATTGCCCGAAAGGGAAGCGCCAGACTGCCTGTACCCCCTCTCTGCAAAAGCCGCGCGCGTCCGACGGCATCGTGTCCGACCGGCATGCAGGTTTTGATTGCTGTTCAGCAGCGCGTCCCAAGATCGCTTCTTTGCGTATCGGCAGCTTGTCCGAATGGATCAAAGATATAAAAATGTACCCGCCATTTGAGGGCAGGAAAGCGCCAACCGCGATATAAGGGATACAGGGCACGAACAACGCCCTGCCGCAAGCGCGGGTTATGCAATTTCGCTAAATGTTAAAATTTGGCGAAATATCGTTATTTTGCTAAATTTTCGTTTAGCGAAATGCGAGGTTGCGGGCTCCGACAAATACTGTCGGGGCTTTTTTCGTGCCCCGGGAAAGAGGTAAAAAAATGCGTATGAACGACAAAACGAATGTGCAGGTGCGGCGGCCCCGTGAGGCCAGCCAGCGGGCGGCGCTTATGGAAGCGTACACCGAGGTATGCCTTGCGCTGGACGGTGTGACCGATACCATGGCCTGCGGCTCCGATGTGGTGGCGCGGTGGCTCGGCACCCCGCACCTGCGGTTGTGCAAGGCCCGGACGATGCTTTCGGAGATTCTGCGGGAAGGGGGTACGGTCTGATGGCTGACCTTGCATCTGCGATGGAGTGCACGGTGCTGTCCGTGGCCGAGGATGTATTCCGCGCCAAACAGCCCGGCGAAGTTGACCGCACTATGTACCGCCTGTACATGGCCGACGCTAAAGGCCGGGTCGGCTACCTGTACAGCAGCAAGCCCCACGCGGCGGGGGATGTGGTGCTGCTGGGACTGGCCGAACGGGACGGCAAACTGCGGCTGTCCGTTGTGGGCTGACGCCCTATATCTAATAGGGCGTATCTTGTGTACAAATGTACAGGGACAAGATAAGCTACAGGGACGAACAGAGGGCAGCAGACGGGGGCACCTACAGTTGCGACAAGATACAGCTGGTTTTTCGGCTCCGCATGGGGATGGCGCAAGACCTGCTGTGCGCGCTGGGGGCCGCGCAATGGCTCACCTACGACCATTGGGAAAGCCACAAGTACGGGACGTACCGCAACCAGTTCCGCATAGTGTGCGATGCTGACAGGTCGTACTGGCTGGGCGTTGGCATGGTGGCCTACGGCAAGAGCCGCCCCGCTGAAAATGCCAAGCTGGAGTTCAACCCCAACAAGGTGGGCGGGGAGCGTGGGCTGCTCTGGCTGCTGCGCTGCCTGTGGCAGCGGGCGCGGCTGGTGGAACCGTGTACCGTCAAACAGTGGGATTTGGCTTGCGACTGGCCGCATCCCCGCGAGTGGTACAGCCTGCGCAAGGATGCGCGGCTGTACGAAGAACACCGCCGCAGCAGCACAGACCGCACCCAGTACGTGGGCGCACGCAATGCGCCGGGCCGCTGCAAACTCTACAACAAGCAGGCCGAGAGTGACCTTGCCGACCCTCTGACGCGGCTTGAAATTACGGTGCCGGGCTTGGCGCGGGCCCCGCAAGTGGCGGCCATGTGGCCTGTGGTGTATCGGCTGCAAGATGTGCAGGGCAGCGCGGAGATCGCCGCGCTGAATGACACAGACAGGTTTATCTTTGCCACGTTGCTGGATGCGCCTGACAGGCTCAACGAGTTGGGGCGGCGCAAGCGTGATAAGATGGCCGCGCTGCTGGAAAAGAGCGGCTACCGCGTGCCCTTTGACCCGGCGGCCTATGATGGCGTACTCCGCGCCGTTATGCGGTGGGGCGAGCGTCCCGCCGCTGACCCGCAAGGCCGCGATCTGCCCCGCTGGGACTGGCCGGGGTATGACCCGGAGTTCCAACCCACGTGCGTGTGGCCTGACGAGACTTGACAATAACCAGACTGTAACAAGGGGGCGAGAATCTGCGTAGCTGCTACATTGAGCCGACGGCGCTGGGGCTTGTACTTATGGCATTGCGGCCCGCAAACCGGCTTGTGATGGAGGTGATGCTTGCCACAGGGCTGCGGGTGGGCGACGTGTTGCGGCTGACTACGGCGCAGTTTGAGCGGCAGCGCTTCACGGTCAGAGAAGCCAAGACCGGCAAGACGCGGCGGGTGTACATACCCCACGACCTGCAACTGCGGGTGCTGCGGCAGGCCGGGCGGCTGTATGCCTTTGAGGGCCGCGACGATTGGCGCAAGCACCGCACCCGTCAGGCCGTTTGGCGGGACGTGGCCCGGTGTGCCGAGTTCTTCCGCCATGGCGGGGCTGTGCCAAAGGGGACGGTATCGCCGCACAGTGCCCGCAAGGTCTACGCGGTGGAGGAGTACCGCCGCACCGGCGACTTGGACGCGGTGCGCCAGAAGCTCAACCACGACCCGGCGCACATGGCAACTACGTTGCTCTATGCGCTGTCCGATAAACTGGACGCAAAGGCGCTGCGGGCGCTGGGCAAGCAAAAATAGGGGGCGGGCCTTACGGCCCGCCCCTTGCTGCGTTACAGGCGGCAGTCTACCATGTAGTCCGCGTAGGTGATAAGGCCCAGTGCAAGCGCCTGGGCGGACAGCGCGCGGAACTGGCGGCGGAGGGATAGCACGCCCTCCCAGGCGGCCGACAGGACATCGTCGGGGGTGCATGGGACGCCTGCGGCCCGCTGCGCGGCGGCGTATGTGTGGGAGTGATTTTGCAGTATGCTGTAGTTGGCGGCGGCCTGTGCGTACAGTTGGCGGGCCTTGCGGTACTCTGCGGTGAGTGTGGCTATGGCGGCTGTTTGTACTGTGTACATGTGATTACCCCTTTCTGCCCCGTTGGGCGCGACCCGACCGGCACGCTACGTCAAGGGCGGCCCCGCCGCTTGCTGTAGGGCGGCAGGGACAAGGGGCGGCAGGATGGGACAGCGGGCCGCCCGGAAGCCCTTGACGGCGTGCCATACTGGGACGGCCAGCGGGGCACAAGGGGATAGCCCCGTACCGGCAGGGCCCCCCGTTTGCAGCCGCTTGTGGCACGGAAGCAGGGGGAACCAGCCCAGACCCGGCAGGGACCCCCGACAGCCCGCGCGGGCGCCTGCGCCCCTTTGGCACGCCGCTGTAGCGCTTGGCATGGGCCGCGGCGGGGGTGCGGCGTGCCATAAGCGCCCGCGCTTTTCAAACCCGCAGCCGACCCGGCCCACCATCATACGGGGGCCGGGCGGCGAGGACAACCTTGCTGGCGGCTGCGCCCCTGCACCTTTGCCGGGGCGGATTGCGACCCGGCAAAGCAAGGCCCCGCCCCACAGGACACAGAGGGCGGGGCCGCAGGCCGACGGCAGGCAGGCAAGGCCGCCCGGCCCAAAGGCATAGAGCCGGGCGCTTGCCTTGGCCTTGCCGGGCTGCCGGGCGGTGTGCGATGGCGCTTCCCCCGCCTGCGCCAGCCGTTAGGCCAAGCCGCCCCCGGCTGGTGCGCCCAGAAAAGGCACAGAGGGCGCGCAGCCGGGATTAGGCGGCGCAGCCCGGCCCCAAAGGCCCAAAGGCCGGGTGAAGGGGCGTGGAGTGCCCCCTTGCGGGGCCGGAGCGCCCCGGGCGCATAAAAAAGGCGGGGGGTAGGGGGTGGTGTACATTTCAAGCGCCGACAGCTGCGGCCTGCCGGGTCGCGGGTGGGGATGTATCGGCAGGCAGGGCCGGGCCTATCGGCGCGGGTTTTCGGCCAAAAGAAAGAGGGCCAACCCTCGCGGGTCGGCCCTCTCCTTGGTACGCGGTTGCTTTCGCTCCCGTGTCCTCGTCGGTGCTCTTTTACTCTATCACAACTTTGGGTTGTTGTCAACCCCTTTCTGCGGTTTTTCGCTGTTGGCAAACTGCCGGGCGGCTTTCCTGCGTCCTCCGAGGTGCGCTCCCGCCCTGGGGCGGGCGGGGGGTGGGGCTGCTGCTGTGCCATTGCTGCGGCTTGCCGGGTCGCCGCCGAAAAAAGCCCTTGACAACGTGCCGGGGGTGGTGTATGATTGGGTTGTCGGTAGCATTTCGCTAAATGTAAATTTAGCGAAATATAGGGGAGCGAAAACGCGCTGTTCAAAGCGGCGTGCCGGCTGTTGAAAATCCATACCGGACGTTGATAACCGCTTTCGATAAAAATGCACTCCCTTGCAAAAGCTATACGCTTTGTATTCAAACGCAGGTGTTGCAAAAGCGAAAACTGTGTGAAATATACGATGTATCGTTCCTTATTCAATATGCTTCAACAATTTCAATAATTTACAAAATCTATTAAAAATGATATAATATAATAAACACAATGCTCGGGAACCACACCGGGCGCCAAATACATCTTTATGAGAACCACACAAAGGAAGAAAAATCGTCTTGAGCAGCTATATCAATACAACGACGCCGGAGCAGCACGCTCCTTATTTAGATATCCCCGATGATGTGATCGAATACCTGCATTATCTGGATTTTGTAAAGCTCCGTTCTCCGCGTACCGTCAATGGGTACTACCTGGATCTGCGGGGCTTTTTCCGTTATATGATGCAGCAGTGGGACCGGGTACCCGAAGGCGCCGCGCCCGAAGAAATAGATTTGACCCATATCACGACCCGCGATATCGCCGGTATCACCAAACGGGATATTTTCGGGTATCTGGACTATGTGCGCAGCGTCCAAAACGGGCCTAAATCCCGCGCGCGCAAGCTGAGCGCTCTCAAAGGCTTTTTCGGGTACATGGTCACGCAGGTCAACAAACTGTCCCAAAACCCCACAGAGGACATCAGCCTGGGAACGCCCAAACCCGCGCTGCCCAAATACCTGACCCGGGAAGAAAGCCTCTCTTTGTTAAAAAATATACAAAGTGATTTCTACGAGCGCGACTTCTGTATCATCACATTGTTTCTGAACTGCGGCATGCGTTTGTCGGAGCTGGTTGGCATCGACTTGAGCGATTTCCGGGACGATACCATCCGCATTTTGGGCAAAGGCGGCAAAGAACGGCTGGTCTATCTGAACGACGCCTGCAAACAGGCGCTTGACCACTATTGCAAAGCGCGCGCTTCCCTCCCCCACTTTAAAGACCGGCAGGCGCTGTTCGTTTCCAAAAAGACCGGGGCCAGACTGACGGCGCGCCGCGTGGAACAGATCGTGGAGCGGTGCTTGCAGAATGCCGGTTTGAGCGGCAGAGGGTTTTCGCCGCATAAGCTGCGGCATACGGCCGCCACCCTCATGTATCAGGGCGGCGTGGATATGCTGGCGCTCAAAGAGATCCTGGGGCACGAAAATGTATCCACGACCCAAATCTACACTCACATCAATCAACAGAAGCTGCGGGAGGCCGTCCAGGCATCCCCGCTGGCAAACCAGGGATACATTGGCCCCAGAACCTCACAGGAGGAATCGGGCAAGCAAGACGCACAGACCGCTGCAGAAGACACTGAGTAAGCACGCCGCAAGAAAGGCAGTGCCGGCCCGCACGCTCAGACGGCGTGCCGCAGTACCAAGCTGGCCGCGCGGGGCGCCGCCCAGGAAAACATCTTGAAAAAGGCCGCGGCTCAGCACCAGGGCATGTCCTGAAAGCCAGAGGCCGATGAGCAGGACCGAAAGATCCGGCAGACAGGACAGCAGCCAATAGGTCACGATCCCTTTTGCTCCGGCTGCGCTTGCCACATTGGCGGCGCAAAACCCCAGGAAGCAGCCCCTGCCGGCAAAAAGCAATGGCAGGAGCCCCTGCCCAAGCGTGGAAAAGCCGCACAAGACCACCAGCATCAGTTGTAAAAAGGCTGCTGCGATCTGGTCTGTAAAAACAGGAAGCCAGGCCGAAAATTGGGATATATCCAGATAATAGGCCGCCAGCTGCTGCCCCCAGGGAGTATCCCCTCCGCGCCCCAGTCCCATTCCCGGCAGGTACCCTGCCAGAAAGGCTGCGGCACACAACAGGACCCAGCCGCCGCAGGAGTTTTCGCGGGCGGTCCGCACACCTGCTCGCCGAATCCATCTTTTTCCACGCAACTGCGGATTCTTTTTGCGCGGATCTTGCTGTGCGGTACGCATCAGCGTGCCGCGCGCAGCGCGGCGGCAGATCCCCCCAGCACCCCGCCCAGCACTAAGGCGATCGGGAGCATCACATCGCTGCCGGGATCGGCCATTCCGCCGTTACGCAGCAACACCGCAGCCAGCTGGCAGGCAGCATAAAAGGCGCCGCAGGCAAGGCCGCACAGCAACATCCTGCTGCCGGTCTGGCGTGCCAGGACATAGCCGGAGCATGCCGCTCCCGCAGAAGCAGCCAGGCAAGCCAACGGACGCACCAGCGCCAGCGGCAACGGTGTATTGGCCAGCAACAAGGCAAACAGTGCCAGCAGCGCAGCACACAGCGCGACCCCGGCAGCAAAAGAAAGCGCGCAGGCTTTGACAGCCCGCGAAGCGGGGGTACTCGCCGGTCTTTTTCCCGCATTCGCTCTATGCCGTTTTGCAACCGCACGGTTAGGTTTCGCCTTCACTTTATCAGACATATAAAACGCCCCCTTGCACAGTAAAAACTATGCAAAGGGGCGTCGTGCTATACTTGATCGGGGTTTACTTCTTGGAAGAAGCGTTCTTGTTGTCCCCCATGTCCAGCTTTTCCACACTGGAAATAGCGGTGCGGCGGAAGCGGATCTTGGTGCGGTCGCTGCCGGTCTCGACTACAATGGTGTCGTCCTTGTCGCTGATGGCAAAAACGATGCCGACAATACCGCCGATGGTCGTGACCTTGTCGCCGATCTCAATAGAACTGCGCATGGCGGCGTCTTTCTTGTCCTGGCGTTTCTGCGGCAGGTAGACCACCAGGAACAGCACCAGAATGATGAGGATCATCGGCAGCAGGCTGACGATCAGTTCCATCGTGCTGGCAGACGTCTCCGTGCTCAAAAACTGAATCATAGTGGGTATTCTCCTTAATTTTAGCAAATTTTCTTTATTATATCGAATTTAGGCGCAGAACGCAAGCATTTCCCCGAAATTCAGTCTCGCCCCTGCGGACAAAACCGTGGGGGATCAGATGCGCGTGTCCAGACGGCGGACATAGGTATCATAGAATTGCTGGAACGTTCCGCTATCCAGCGCGTCCCGGATGCGCTCCATAAGGCGGTTGTAGAAATACAGGTTGTGCATGACAGCCAGCCGCATGCCCAACATCTCGTCCGCTTTCTGCAGATGACGGATGTATGCGCGTGAGAAGTTGCGGCATACCGGGCAATCGCACTGCGGGTCGATGGGTGATTCATCCCGCTCGTATTTCAGATTCTTGATATTGATGACGCCGTCCCAGGTGAAAAGGTGCCCGTGACGGGCATTGCGGCTGGGCATGACGCAGTCGAACAGGTCCACGCCGCGGTAAACGGCTTCAATGATATTGCCGGGCGTGCCGACTCCCATCAGATAGCGGATCTTGTCTTTCGGCGCAAAGGGTTCCACCGCGGAGATGATCTCATACATCACTTCAGCCGGTTCGCCCACTGCCAGGCCGCCGATGGCATACCCATCCAGGTCGTACTCAGCGATCTGCTTCATATGCTCAACGCGCAGATCCCGGAAGGTACAGCCCTGGTTGATGCCAAACAGCAGCTGATCCGGGTTGACTGCCTTCCCCTCGTGTTTCAGGCGCGCCATTTCCTGCTTGCAGCGCAGCAGCCAGCGGGCCGTCCGCGCACAGCTGTTTTTGGCATACTCATAGGTGGCCGGGTTCTCCACACATTCGTCAAAGGCCATGGCGATGGTGGAGCCCAGGTTTGCCTGGATCTGCATGCTCTGCTCCGGCCCCATAAAAATGCGGTGCCCGTCCAGGTGGGAGTTGAACGTGACGCCTTCTTCCGTGATCTGGCGGAGTTTGGCCAGGCTGAACACCTGGAACCCGCCGCTGTCGGTCAGGATGGGACCGTCCCAGCGGGTGAACTTGTGCAGTCCGCCCATCCGGGCTACGACCTGGTCCCCCGGGCGCAGGTGCAGATGGTAGGTATTGCACAGCATGACCTGCGCGCGGATCTCCTTGAGGTCCAGCGCGGAAAGGCCGCCCTTGATGGCCGCGGCCGTCGCCACATTCTGGAACGCAGGCGTCTGCACGGTTCCATGGACCGTTGTGAACTCACCGCGCCGCGCGGCGCCCTCCTGTTTGATAAGACGGTATGGCATGTATCTCTTCTCCGTATTCCGTATTTGTCCGGCCCCGGCACGGGCGCCCCGTGCGTGGCCGCGCTGTTCATCGAATATTATAAAAGAAAGTATCGCGGTCCGTCAACGCCCCGTTCACCGGATCAGCATGGCGTCGCCAAAGCTGAAGAAACGGTAGCGCTCCTCCACCGCCACCCGGTAGGCCGCCATCGTCTTTTCGTAGCCGTAGAAGGCCGAAATCAGCATGATAAGGGTGCTTTCCGGCAGGTGGAAGTTGGTGATGAGCCCGTCGATGGCGTGCAGTTCCACACCCGGATAAATGAAAATATCCGTATTGCCGCTGCACGGTATGATCTTGCCGTATCGGGCCCATACGGCTTCCAACGTGCGGCAGCTGGTGGTCCCCACGGCGATGACCCGGTGACCGGCGGCCCGTGTGGCGTTGATGAGGCCGGCGGTTTCCTGGCTCACGGAATACCATTCGCTGTGCATCTGGTGGTCCTCGATGTCATCCTCACTGACCGGGCGGAAGGTGCCGAGCCCCACATGCAGCGTCACTTCGGCAATATTGACCCCGCCCGCCCGCAGCGTATCCATCAGTTCCGGCGTAAAATGCAGGCCCGCCGTGGGCGCGGCGGCGCTTCCCAGTTCTTTGGCGTAGACGGTCTGGTACTGGCTCTGGTCTTCCAGCTGCTTGGTGATGTAGGGCGGCAGCGGCATTTTCCCAAATTCGTCCAGCTTCTCATACAGGGTCTCTGTGTCGTAGGTGAAAGTCACGAATTTGTTCCCGTCAGGCAAGGTCTCGTCCACGACCGCCGTCAGAGTGCCGTCGCCAAAAGACACCTTCGTGCCCACCTGCATCCGTTTACCGGGCCGCGCCAGACATTCCCAGGTATCGCCTTTGACCTGGCGCAGCAGCAGCAGTTCGCACACCGCGCCCGTAGGCACCTTGGTCCCCAACAGCCGGGCCGGAAGCACTTTGGAATTGTTGACGACCAGCAGGTCGCCTTTTTCCAGATACCGGGGCAGGTCATGGAAAACCGCGTGTTCGATCTTGCTGCTTTTTCGGTCCAGTACCATCATCCGGGCCGAATCACGCGGGTCCGCCGGTTCCTGCGCGATCAGTTCCTTCGGCAGATCATACCAAAAATCCTTTTTGAGCATGTTTTTCTTCCTTTTTACGTTGACAATCCACAAGCGTCATACTATAATAAACAAAAACACAGAGGCGCGGAGTTCATCAGTAACTGGCTTCAAACGTCCAGCCGGGACAGGGAGCAGCAAAAGGGGCCTTCGCCGAAGGCGGTACGCGGCACGTACCGGCCTGGGTCCGTCACCGAACAGGGGCGGAACTGTCACATGAAACGATGTGGTGCGCTGTGTGCATGCAATATGATATTATATTGCATTTTGTGCCGGTTTTCAAGCCGGTTTTTTTGTTATCTGTGCAAAAATGTGCACGCCCGTGTACAATGCTGCATAGAAATAGGAAGGGTTCAGAGAAAGGAAGGTCCGGGCAAGTATGAAACAGTATAATGTAGGTGTGATCGGCGCCACGGGAATGGTCGGCCAGCGCTTTGTGACGCTGCTGGAGCATCATCCCTGGTTCCGCCTGACCGTGGTGGCCGCCAGTGCGCGCAGCGCGGGCAAAACTTACGAGGAGGCGGTCGGCAGCCGCTGGCTGATGCAGACGCCGATGCCGGTGAACGCCCGGAAGCTCATCGTACAGGATGCCGCCCAGGTAGAGAAAATTGCCGCCCAGGTGGATTTTGTATTCTGCGCCGTCAACATGAAAAAAGAGGAGATCAAGGCACTGGAGGAAGCCTATGCCAAGGCAGAATGCCCGGTCGTCTCCAACAACAGCGCGCATCGCTTTACGCCTGATGTCCCTATGGTCGTGCCGGAGATCAACGCTGACCACATCGAGATCATCCCCGCCCAGCGCAAGCGCCTGGGCACCCGGCGCGGGTTTATCGCCGTCAAGTCCAACTGCAGCCTGCAGAGCTATGTACCCGCGCTGCATCCCCTGCGCGGGTACGGCATCACCGACGTGCTGGTCTGTACCTACCAGGCAATTTCGGGCGCCGGGAAAACCTTTGAGACCTTCCCCGAGATCGTAGATAACGTGATCCCCTACATCGGCGGCGAGGAGGAAAAGAGCGAGCAGGAGCCGCTGAAGCTGTGGGGCCGCATCGAGGGCGACCGCATCGTTTCCGCCGACAGCCCCCGCTTTACCGCACAGTGCCTGCGGGTGCCGGTGTCCGACGGGCATATGGGCGCGGTCTTTGTGCGCTTTGCCCGCAAGCCCTCGCAGGAGGAGATCCTGCAGGCATGGAAGGATTTCCGCGGCCCTGCGCAGGAGTTGGAGCTGCCCAGCGCACCGAAGCAATTCCTGCACTATTTTGAGGAAGCGGACCGTCCGCAGCCGAAACTGGACCGCATGCTGGAAAACGGCATGGCCGTGAGCATCGGCCGCCTGCGCCCGGACACCCAGTATGACTACAAATTTGTCTGCCTGTCGCACAACACCCTGCGGGGCGCAGCCGGCGGTGGCGTGCTGCTGGCGGAACTGTTGGCGGCGAAAGGCTACTTTGACTGAGTCTGCAAAGGAGGCTCCCCATGAAAAAGCCCGTATTTACCGGCGCTGCGGTGGCGATCGTCACCCCGATGCATGCGGACGGAAGTATAAACTATGAAGAACTGGGCCGTATGATCGAGGATCAGATCGCCCATCATACCGATGCCATCGTGATTTGCGGCACGACCGGTGAATCCCCGGCGCTGGATCATGAGGAACACACCGAATGTGTCCGCTATACCGTGCAGAAGGTGGCAGGCCGCGTGCCCGTCATCGCGGGGACCGGCTCCAACGATACCCGCTATGCGATCGAACTTTCCCGTCAGGCACAGCAGGACGGCGCCGACGCACTGCTGCTTGTCACCCCCTACTACAACAAGACCAGTCAGGCCGGGCTGATCGCCCATTATACCGCCATCGCGCAGGCAGTCGATCTGCCCTGTATCCTGTACAATGTTCCCAGCCGCACCGGCTGCAACCTGCTGCCCGCCACGCTGGCGGAACTCGCAAAACTGCCCAACATCAACGCTGTCAAAGAAGCCAGCGGCAATATCGCGCAGGTGGCAGAAGTGGCGCAGCGCTGCGGGGATGCGCTGAACATCTATTCCGGAAACGACGACCAGATCGTCCCGCTGATGGCGCTGGGCGGCAAGGGCGTGATCAGCGTACTGTCCAACATTGCGCCGCAATACACCCACGACCTGTGCGCCAAATGGCTTGCCGGGGACACGCAGGGCAGCTTGGCCATGCAGCTGCAGGCGCTGCCTTTGTGCAGGGCGCTGTTCGCAGACGTCAACCCGATCCCGGTCAAGTGGGCCATGAACCTTCTTGGCTGGCAGGCTGGTCCCTGCCGTTTGCCGCTGGTAGACCCGTCCGACGCAGTCAAGGAAAAGATCAAGGCAGCCATGCAGGACTTTGGATTGCTGAAATAACCCGCAACCGGTCCGCGGCACTGCTTCCGCGGGCCGGTTTTGCATTTGGAAAGGAAGATAAACCCATGACGGATATCATCATTCAGGGAATTTACGGCCGTATGGGCCGCACGCTGCTCGAAAAAATCGCCGCCCGTACCGATTGCCGGGTGGTAGCCGGCGTGGACTGTAAAGATGGGCAGGCGGGAGAGATCCCCGTCTTTGACTCTTTTGAAAAACTCCCCTGCGGGGGCGTACTGATCGACTTTTCCTCCCCGGCAGGCGCGGTGGCGGCAGCTGCTTATGGGGCTGCAAAGCAGCTGCCTTGTGTGATCTGCTCCACCGGCCTTGCCCCCGGGCAGGAGGACGCGCTGCGCGCTGCCAGCACAAAAACGCCGGTCTTCCGCAGCGCCAACATGTCGCTGGGGATCAATGTGCTGATCGAGTTGGCCAAACAGGCTACCCGGACCCTGGGGACTGAATTTGACATTGAAATCATCGAAAAACACCACCACAATAAACTGGACGCGCCCAGCGGCACCGCCCTGATGATTGCCGACGCCATCAATACCGAGGCTGAGGGACGGTACAAATACGTCTATGACCGCACCCAGGCGCGCCGCAAACGCGGCGTACAGGAGCTGGGGATCAGCGCCGTACGCGGAGGCGGCATCGTCGGCGAACATGAGGTTCTGTTCTGCGGCCCGGACGAGACGCTGACCCTGCGCCATAGCGCCGGGAGCCGCGGCGTCTTTGCAGACGGCGCCATTCAGGCTGCGCTGTATCTGGCTGGGCAGGAACCGGGCTACTACACCATGACGGACCTGCTGCGGGGCAAACTGCCATGCGCCGAGTAACCAAAGTTCTGACGGGCTGTGTGGCCGCCCTGCTGGCCACGGCAGGGCTTTCCTGGTTTTTGGTATGGAGTGCGGCGTCCGGCGGCGCACCGCAGAGCACAGCCGCCGTTGTCCCCTCCGCCTCGCCGGAAACCGCTCCCACCCCGGAACCCACGCCACAGATCAGCACAGTCCGTTTTTCTGCCACTGGCGACAACCTGATCCACGACGGTATCTTTTTGCAGGCCCGGAGCCGGGCGTCCGACGGCGGGTATGATTTCCTGCCCGCCTACGAACCGATGCGCGATTTTTATGCCCAGTTCGATGTGAACTGGCTCAACCAGGAAACGCTGGTCAACGATGCGTTCGAACCCAGCGGCTATCCCCTGTTCTCCACCCCTGGCGACATCACCGACGCACTGTACGACATCGGCTTCCGCGTGTTCAGCCTTTCCAATAACCACAGCTATGACAAGGGGGCCGAGGGCATCGCTTCATCGCTGGAACACTGGGCGTCCATGCCGGAGGATGTCGTTTCGGCGGGGTTCTACGACCTGGGCACCTACGACAACTACGCCTTTCAGACCGTCAACGGGATCACCTTCGGTTATCTTTCCTACACCCAGTACACCAACGGGATCCCTACGCCCACCGCATCTGATTACGGCGTCGTTTATCTGGATGACCGCGCCACTATCGAAAAACAGATCGCGGATGTTCGTCCAAACTGCGATGTGCTGGTGGTAAGCTGCCATTGGGGTGTGGAAGGCAGTCATACAGTGGATGATTTCCAGAAGGAGACCGCCCAGTGGCTGGCCGATCAGGGCGTGGATCTGATCATCGGCACCCATCCCCACGTGACGCAGACCGCCCAGTGGCTGACCGGCACGGGCGGCAACCAGACCTTCGTGGCATACAGTCTGGGGAATTTCCTGAATGCGCAGTCCCAGCCGGACATGATGGTCGGGGCTGTCCTGGACGTCACCTTCCAAAAAACCACAGCGGCGGACGGACAGGTCACGGTCGAAATACAGGACCCCAAACTGCACGCAGTTGTAACCCAGTACGAGGCCGGGTACCAGAATATCCGGGTCTATCCCTATGCGGATTATACGGATGAATTGGGCGCAGCCCATGGGAACTTCAGCCTGTCGCGCGCCCAAATCGAAGAGATCCTGCGCAGTTCCATCGACGAAACGTTCCTCACTTTGGACTAGATCAGAAAGGGTGTGTCAACCTATGTATGGCGTCAGCAAAATCACCAGTGAGCAGAATATCCTGCTCACTACCTTTCCTGGTGCACAGTACAGCGCGCAGAGCCTGGCCGAGCATCTGGAAGTGTTTGCCCGGGCCGGGATCGTGGTCGATATGATCTGTCAGAGCGCCCCGCGGGGCACGGCGGTGGACTTCAGCTTTACCACCAGCTATGACAACTTTACCAGGGTCATGCAGGCGCTGCCGGCGGCAGCCAAGGCCCACCCGCCGCTGGTTTCCGGCGGCTACAGCAAGATCAACCTGTTCGGCGAGGAAATGGTCACCAGCTGCGGCGTGGCTGCCAGAGCGCTTTCTGCGCTGGCGCAGGCGGGTATCGAGATCGTGCTCATCACCACCAGTGACCTGGACATCTCCCTCCTGATCCGCCAGCAGGATGAGGATACCGCGCTGCAGGCCCTGCAGGCTGCATTTTCCCTTGCTTAAAACATCTGCCCCCGCGGTATTTCCGCGGGGGCAGATGTTTTTCAGCTTTGCACTTTGCTGTCTTCTTTGAAAATGCGGGACGCCAGGAACGGCAGGAACAGGACGCCGTACAGAACGGCGGTCATGCCAATATCGCCCCAGGTGTACACCTGGTTGCTGATGTCGGCAGTGCCGGACCACACCAGGATGCCGTTATTGTTGAGGTAGTGCAGCAGAACAGGCACCCAGATATTGCGGCCGCAGCGCTCATAGGCATAGGTGAAGAACACGCCCATGGTGATGCAAACGGCGATCTGCGCCGCCAGACTCTGCAGTGAGGTCTCGGGGCTGTAGAAAAACAAGTTCAGCGGCAGATGCCAGAGCCCCCACAACACGCCCAGCAGCAGCACCCCGCGGCGCTTGCCGAACCGCTGCTGCAGCAACGGGGTGAAATAGTACCGCCAGCCGTATTCCTCCCCAAAAAACGGAAGGAAGCAGAGAAAGAAGTTGGGGATCAGCAACAGCATGTAGTACCAGGGAACAAAGCTCTGCCAATAAGCCAGATACTCCGACCAGTATTCCGCCCCGCTCAAGGCGGCGGACAGGAACATCATTGCTGTTTTAAGCACAAAGAACAGCAGGCAGACCCCCAGGGCCGTACGGATCTTGCCGCGCCAGCGCAGGCCGGCAGCAGCGCGTTTTTCCTTCTTTTCCGTCAGCAACAGGACCCACCCCAGCACCGAGGTGACGATCATCAGGATGTTGATATAGACGACCCAGGACTGTTCGGGCATAAAAACGGACAGCAGGCTGCATACGGCGCAGGCCACAGTGGAGACAATGTGCAACGCATAGAATCGCATTGGCAGTGCGGTGCGCCGCACCGCCATAAAAGCCAGCATGACCCCTGCCGCCGGATACATCATCTGCGCATTGGCAAACAGGCTGGTATCCTGCCCGGCCCGCTGGGCGAAGGCCAGCGGAATGCCCATCAGATACGGCACGGCAAAGGCGACGATCAGGAATAGGGTCAGCTCCCTGCGGTTGGTTTTTGGCTTATTCATCTTCGTTTTCCTCCTCTTGTTCATCCAGTGTTTTGCGGCGCTTTATCGTCAGCATCATGGACCACTGCAGGGCCGCGAAGCAGAGGATGCCGCTGAAAATGGCTGAGCACAGCGCCCCCGGCCAGTACCCGCTGCGCGCAAAGGTAAAAAAGCCCACGACCACCGCCGCGGCCAAAGCGCACAGGAGGTTGGTACCCGCCGTGGCCGTCAGGTGTCGATCCCACAGGCCGTGGCGCATATACTCCACCAGCAGATACAGCGCCCCGAGTACCAGGACGATGCCCTCCCCCAAGATCTGTTCCTGCCCTACCCCCATGGCGGTCTGGATCACCAGCGCCGCCAACAGGCCGAAGAAAAACACATGGCAGCCGCGGCTTTCGATCTTGCTCATCTTTTGCTCCTGCATCTCATCCAGCAGGTTTTTCTTTGAGAAAACGTTCAGTTTCATCGCTCATTCCTCCCAAAACAGTTCGTCCAGCGTTTTGCCCAGCACCCTGCAGATGCTGCGGCAGAGTTGGATCGTGGGATTGTACTCCCCCTTCTCAATGGCGTTGATGGTCTGGCGGGATACCCCCACCGCTTCCGCCAATGCGCCCTGCGTCATATCTTTCTCGGCCCGCGCGGCTTTCATCTTCAGGTTCTTTGCCATGGCTCCCGCCTCACAACAGCAAAATGACGGCAGCCAGGGCCGCAGCCATCGTGATCCAGAACACCTGCTGGTCTTTGCTCTTGCTGTTCCAGATCCTTTTCAAACCTTTCATGGTGAGATCCTCCTTACATGTACATATCAGCCTTCCGCTGTGACTACAGCATAGCACACCCATTACATTTTGTCAAATATATTTTACTTTTTGTCGCGCGCTTTTTCCCCTGTCTTGCGCATGCCATGCAGCTGTGGTATCATTTGAACAGAAAGCGGGCGTTCTGCCCGCAGGACCAGCAAACAATGGAAAAGGATGAAAAGGTATGCAATACGGTTTTATCCGCTGTGCCGCCGCCAGTCCGGCTTTGCGGGTGGCAGACTGCGACTATAATGCCGATCAGATCATCAAAACCATGCACGATGCTGACGAAAAGCACGTGCAGGTGCTCTGTCTGCCCGAATTGTGCCTGACCGGCTACACTTGCGGGGACCTGTTCCTTCAGGATTCCCTGCTGCGGGGGGCAGAAAAAGCTCTGGCCCGTATTTTGCAGGCCAGCCAGGGGATGAATATGGTCATACTGGCGGGCTTGCCGGTGCGTTACCGCGCCAAATTGTATAACTGTGCCGCCGTACTGTGCAACGGCGTGCTGCTTGGGCTGGTCCCCAAGACTCATCTGCCGAATTATGGCGAATTTTATGAGAAGCGCCATTTTGCGCCGGGCATGGAAACACCGGAACCCATCACGCTGGCCCGCCAGGACACCCGGATCGGTTCCCGGCAGCTGTTTGCCTGTAAACAGATGTCCTCGTTCGTGCTGGGCGTGGAAGTGTGCGAGGATCTGTGGGCGCCTGTCCCGCCCAGTTGTTCCCATGCGCTGGCAGGCGCCACCCTCATCGCCAATCTTTCTGCCAGTGACGAAACGATCGGGAAAGCCGCCTACCGCAGAGACCTTGTCTGCGGGCAAAGCGCCCGGCTTTTGTGCGGCTACCTGTATGCCGACGCCGGTCACGGAGAAAGCACAACGGATATGACGTTTGCAGGGCATGACCTGATCGCGGAAAACGGTGCGCTTCTGGCACAAACGGTCCCCTTCTCCGGCGGGGCTGCCGTCACCGAACTGGACTTGGAGCGGATCGTGCAGGAACGCCAGCGCAATACGACGTTTGAGCCGTCTGCCGAAGGGTATAGCACGACCATGTTCGAACTGCTCACCGTACCGCTGGATCTCACCAGGGAGGTTGCGCCCGCGCCGTTTGTTCCCCAGGACGCCGCCACCCGTGCGGAGCGCTGCGAACTGATCCTCCGCATCCAGGCGGAGGGGCTTGCCAAACGGATGGAGCACACCCGCGCCCGCTGCGCCGTTGTGGGGATCTCCGGCGGGCTGGACAGCTGCCTGGCCCTGCTGGTGGCCGTGCGCGCATGCAGGCTCCTGGGTCTGCCGGCTGGAACCGTGGCCGCCCTGACCATGCCCTGCTTCGGCACGACCCGGCGCACCCGCTCCAACGCGGAACTCCTTTGCACGGCGCTGGGCGTGCACTTTGAGGAGATCGACATCACCGATACGGTGCGCTCCCACTTTGCCGACATCGGGCAGGACCCGGATACCTACGACGTCACCTTCGAGAACTGCCAGGCGCGGGTGCGGACCTTGGAACTGATGGATTATGCCAACAAAAACGGCGGCCTGGTGATCGGCACAGGCGACCTCAGCGAGCTGGCCCTCGGCTGGGCCACCTACAACGGCGACCACATGAGCATGTACGGGGTCAACGCGGGGGTCCCCAAAACGCTGGTCCGCCATATCGTACAGTATGTGGCCGATACCTGCGGGGATGAAGCGCTGCAAAACGTTCTGCTGGATATTCTGGACACCCCGGTCAGCCCTGAACTGCTGCCCAGCGCCGAGGACGGCACCATCGCCCAGCAGACCGAACAGCTGGTCGGCCCCTATGAACTGCACGACTTTTACCTGTATTACGTGCTGCGGTTCGGGTTCGGCCCCGCCAAAATTTTCCACCTGGCCTGCCGCGCTTTCGATGGCCGTTATACCCCGGAAACGCTGCTGCAATGGCTCAAAAACTTTTACCGCCGCTTTTTTGCCCAGCAGTTCAAGCGCAGCTGCCTGCCGGATGGGCCCAAGGTCGGTTCCGTCACGCTTTCCCCTCGCGGGGACTGGCGCATGCCCAGCGACGCCAGCTGTGCACTGTGGATGCACGAACTGGACAAGATACGGTCATAAAAAACCGCTCCGCTGCCAAACGGCAGCGGAGCGGTTTTTTCGCTCAGTATTCGATGCCCGCGCGGGCGGCGATCCCCCGTTCATAAGGGTGGCGGCAGGCGCGCATTTCGGTAATGTAATCTGCGCTTTCCAGCATCCAGTCCATCGGTACACGCCCGGTCAGGACTACCTCTGCCTGCTTTGCTGCTCGCAGCACCGCGGCGCGAAGCACTTCCGCGTCCAGCAGGCCCGCTTCACAGGCTGCGCAGGCCTCGTCCAGAACCAGCAAGTCCGCAGGTTCCCGTAAGGCGGCAGACAGAAGTTCCGTGAAACGCTCCCGGGCCAGACGGCGCTCTTCCTTGTCCATCTGCCAGGTGAATTTTGCTTCCGCACAGGCATATACCGCCGCGCCAAGTTCCCGCAGCGGCGCGATCTCACCGCTTGTGCCATCCTTGAGGAACTGCACGACCGACACACGCCGCCCATGGCCCAGCGGGCGCAGCGCCAGCCCTATGGCAGCCGTGGTCTTGCCTTTTCCCTCGCCCCAGTACAGGTGGATCATGGTACACTCCCGAGAAACATCGCCTGATGGAATGGGATCAGTCTTCCGGCGTATCGTCCTTCGGGATGATGATGTTCAGCAGGAACGCCACCAGGAAGGACACCACCAGAGAACTGCCGAAAATGTTCTGGAACAGCTGCGGCGCAAACTGCAGGATCTCGGGGGCGGCGTCGATGCCAAGGCCCAGCGCCAGAGAGATGCCCACGATCATGCGGTTGCGGTAGTTCAGCGGCTGTTCTTTCAGCAGCTGAATGCCGGACATGGTGATGGCCGCGAACACCGTGACGGTCGCGCCGCCCAGGACCGGCTGGGGAATGGTGGCCATCAGGCCGCTGAACTTGGGGAAGATACCGGCCAGCAGCATGATGACGCCCACCATGGTGAACACGCGGCGCGCGACCACTTTGGTGGTGCAGATCAAACCCACGTTCTGGCTGTAAGGGTCGGTGGGCAGGCCGCCGATGCAGGCGCCGATCATACCGCAGATCCCCTGCCCTTTGATCGCACCGCCCAGTTCCTGGTCAGTCGCTTCGCGGCCGAAACCGCCCATAGCGGTGGATGAGACGTCGCCGATGGTCTGCACGGCCTGGACCATGTACATCAGAATCATCATCAGGATGGCGTCGGGGTGAAATTCAAGGCCAAAATGGAACGGCATCGGTACCGAGAACCAGGCCGCCGTGGTAAAGCCGGAGAAGTCCACGATCCCGCCCATCAGCAGGGCGGCCGCATAGCCGACTACGATGCCGATCAGCATGCCGGAAGCCTTGAGCAGCCCTTTGCCGAAGAAGTTGCAGGCCAGCGTGACGATCAGGGTCAGGACCGCCAGGACCCAGAATCTGGGCGAACCGAAAGTGCCCGCCGCCTGGGCCGCGCTGCCGCCGCCGATGTAATTGATGGCGGTTCCGTACAGCGAAAGGCCAATACTGATGACCACCGTACCGCTGACGATGGGCGGGAAGAAGCGGCGGATCTTACCGATAAACATGCCGATAAAAATGGACACAAAGCCCGCCACCAGCTGGGAGCCAAAGATGGTTGCAATACCATAGTTCTGGCCGATGATGGTCAGGATAGGCATGTAGGCGAACGCGACGCCCATAACGTTGGGCATCTTCATGCCGAAACCGAACACCGGGAACAGCTGCAGCAGCGTGGTGATGCCGCCAATGATCATGGCCGCCTGGGTCAGCAGGATCTGATCCTCGGCAGAAAGGCCGCAAGTACCGGCGATCAGCATCGGCGGGGTGATGTTCCCGATCAGCATTGCCAGCACATGCTGCAACGCCTGCGGGAAAGCGATCCCCCAGGATGGTTTGCCGTCGAACCGTAAGAGTTCGGCGTTGGTTTGGGCGGAGTTGGTCATTTCCATTTCCTCACTTTCCGAAATACTCCAAAGAACACTCCAAATGCATCCGACGGCAGTTCTGCACCACACACCGGCAAAGGATAGTATATCGGAAAATGTCGGATACCGCAAGGATTTACGGGCGTTTCCCTGCAAAAAGGCGCAAAAATCAAGGATATTGCTTCAAAAGTCCTCCTTTTTTGCCTTCTCCAGCGCTGCCAGAGCGGCACGGGTATCAACATCCGCCAGTTCCTGCGCCTCCTGCACAGGCAGGCACCGCACCCGTTGGGGGTATTTCCGCACGACTGCGCCGCCGCCCCGCCCCTGGGGCAGCGCCAAAAGTTCCGGGAAGGCCCAGGCCGGGAAGAAAACCGGCGCGCCCTGCTGCGCCCCATACGCGGGCCGCCAGATGGCTTCCGGGTCCTGCGCCGCGCAAAGTGCCAGCGCCGCCACCGTCTGCCGCTGCAAAAGCGGCTGATCGGCCGGGCAGAACAGGCAGCCGGTCAGGCCGCATTCCCCGGCCTGCGCCAGCAGGGCGCGCAGCCCCAAACGCACGGTATCACTGCGGTAGGGCTGGTCGTGGAACACAACCGGCACGTCCTGCCGTTCGCAAAGTTCCGCCACCGCCTTACTGCGCGTGACGGCCACCCGCCCGGCAAACACACCGGCGGTAGCGTCCAGCGCATATTGGATCAGCGGCCGCCCCGCAAAGGCAGCCATCAGTTTGTCGCCGCCGAACCGCCGCCCCAGCCCGGAAGCCATGATAACGCAGCCCGCACGGCCATAGGGGGCGTCCAGGTCCACTACGAAGGCGTCCGCGCGGCGGCAGAGCGCTTGTAAAAAGGGCAGGTCCTGTTTGCGCACCGCCGCCGCCAGCCGCCTGCGCTTCATCAAATCCAAAATGGCGCGGCAATATTCCGGGCAGGCAGTTTCAAGGTAGCCGATCTCGTCTATAAACACCCATGTGCCGTCGGATTTTCCGTACTGCTGCAAAAGGGGGAACCCCAGCGCCAAAAAGCCTTGCAGGCAGGGCTGCATCCGGTTTTCCGGCCCCGGCAGGCGCGGATCGAACGCACCGATCTGCGCACAGCGCCCGGAGCCTGCGTCTGTGAGAAACACAGCTTCCCCGGGCTGCGCCCGGGTCGTTATGCCGGACACAGGGCCTGTTTCCCGCAGATACGGCAGCAGACCGGCCAGCAGCGTGCTTTTGCCGCTGCCGCGCGTCCCGGTCAGGATCAGGTGGCGCTTACCGCTCGCCCGGAAAGAATTCCAGATACAGCGCGCGGTTGGCCGCCCTGCAGGCGTCGCGGTATGCTTCATAGCGTTCCAGCCACTCCTTCCCTTCCACTGTCAGGCGGCTGGCGCCGCCCGCCCGTCCGCCGGTGGTCCGCGCCGTCAGCGGGAATCCCAGCGCCCGCTCGGCTGTTTTCAGCAGTTTCATGGCTTTGGTGTAGGCCATCCCCATGGAAAGCGCCGCTGCATGCAGCGACCCGGCTTCTTCCACTGCGCGCAGCAGGCGGCAGGGCCCCTCGCCAAAGAACTTGTCTCCCTGCTCATCATAGAATGTGATTTTGGTTATCGCTTTCATAGACTGCCTCTTTTCCGGTCACTGCCCTCCGGTTCCTTGAGCATCACCCACTGATGCCTGCCGCTCCGGTCTGTGCAGCGGTGCAAACTGACCGCCCCGTATACGGCGGAAAGCTGCCGCTCCATCTCCTCCGGCGGATCGCCGGCAGGTGACAGCAGGGCCTGCACCCGGCCGTTTGCCAACACCAGCAGACTGTCGCAGGAATTGAGCGCCAGCAAGGGGTCGTGCAGCGCGGCCAGCACAGCGCGTTCTTTCTCCCGCACCCAGTTCCGCAGCAGCTGCATCGTGCGGTAACGGTATTGGAAATCCAGCGCGCTTTCGGGTTCGTCCAGCAGCAATAGGCTGCTGCCGGAAACCAGCGTCCGGGCCAGGATGCAGAGCTGTTTCTGCCCTTCACTGAAATGCAGGTAGTTTTCCTGCTCCCGGCCCGCCAACCCCGCCAGGGCCAGCGCTTCCCGGGCTTTTTCCCGCATACAGGCCGTGGGATGTTCCAGAAGCCCCAGCTGCGGATTGAAGCCCATCAGCACCACCTCCAGCGCCGGGATGTCGATGGTGATACCGCTGCGCTGCGGGATGTAACCGCACAATCGGGCAAGCTGCCGGGGCTGCAGCCCTTCCAGCTGAATGTCCTTCAGCGTACAACGCCCCGCATGGGGCAGGATACCGCAGACGGCCTTGAGCAAAGTGGTCTTTCCGCTGCCGTTGGCCCCCAAGATCCCCAGGATTTTTCCCGCCTCCAGCGAGAAGGCGATCTGTTCCAAAACCGGCCGGGGACCGTACCCGGCCGTAAGATCGGATACCGAGAAAAAACTCATACCGTTTTTCTCCCTTTGATGACCAGAAAAATCAGGAACGGCGCGCCCAGCAGGCTGGTGAAGATGCTCACCGGCAGTTCCGTGGCCGCCACGCTGCGCGCCAGAATATCCGCACCTGTCAGCAGGATGCCGCCCAGCAAACCGCCCAGCAGCATGGTGCCGGGGCCGTTGCGGCGCGTCAGAAGGCGCGCACCGTGCGGGGCCAGCAACCCCACAAAACTGATAAGTCCCGACAGGCTGACCACACAGGACACCGCCAGCGTAGCCGCCAACAGCACAGCGAGCCGCAGCCTGCCCACTGAAACACCCAGCATGCGGGCCTCCCCTTCCTCCGCCGAGAGCAGCAAGAGTTGCCGGTGCAGAAGGAACAATACCACGACGCAGGCCGTACAAAGCACCAGATTGCCGCCGATGGAATAGCCGCTGATGCCGTTGAGGCTTCCCATGATCCAGTATTCGATGGAGGCCAGTTCACGCTCGGGGTCCGCTGTCAGTTTCAGGCACATGAGCGCTGTCTGCGCCAGAGCATGGACGGCGATGCCGGCCAGCACGATGGTGCTGTGTCGTCCCGAACGATCCAGCGCCGAAAGCCCCAGCGCCAACGCCACAGCAGCCAGCGCCCCCGCGAAGGAGGCTGCCGTCACCGCGCCCGCGCCGGACAAGAACAGGATACCGGCCGCCGCGCCCGCGCTGGCGCCGGAAGAAACACCGATCACATCCGGCGACGCCAGCGGATTGCGGAAAACCGTCTGGTAGACAAAACCCGCCACACCAAGCGCAAAGCCGCCCGCCGCCCCCACCAGGGTACGGCTGACCCGCAGCGTCCAGAACACCCGCAGCTGCATCGCATCGCCGGAGAGGAGGCCCTCCAGCGTAAGAGGATATTTCCCGGTAAACAGACTGAATGCAGCCAGGGCGGCAAGCAACGCCGCCCCGGCTGCGCAGAAAAGCCCGGTTTTATCCGATTTCACTGTAGGTAAACCCATAGAACGTCTGGTAAAACTCGTCGATCACAGCCATCGTATCAGCCTCGGGGCATTCTTCCGGGTGGAGCACGCCGGAAAGCCAGACCGCCCCCAGGATGCCGCCGGGCACCGGGCTGTCCCACGCTTCGGCATTGCCGGGGATCTGGCAGACGTTCCCGCTTTCGACCGCCGCGCAACCCGCCAGATTGGGATCGCCCAAAACATCGTCCACCGTGTAGCTGGCGTCGGAAGCCAGAATGATATATTCCGGGTCCCAGGCCAGGACCTGTTCATAGCTGGTCTCCGCCCAGTAGGTGTCGGTGATCTCCGCCGCTGCATTGACGCCGCCGGCCATTCGGATCATGTCCGACTGGTACATGACATCCCCCGCAGTGGACAGGAAATCGGAGTTGCCTGCCAGATACACGCTGGGAGTCTCCACACCGGCCAGTACCTCGCCCAAGCGCGCCTCCTGTGTTTGCGCAAAAGCCAGCAGTTCCCCTGCACGGGCCTGGGTGTTGGTGGCCGTCCCGATCAGCGTTGCCGCTTCATTGAGCAGTTCCTGGTCTTCCGGGTTGACCACCAGCGCAGTGATGCCCAGTTCCTCCAGGCTGTCCGCCGCGTCCTGCAGCTTCAGCGGCAGGATGACCAGGTCCGGCTCCAGCGCCGCGCAGCCTTCCAGGTCAAATTCCTTGGCAGTACCCACGCTGGGCAGTTCCAGCAGGGCGGGCGCGCTGAGCTGATAGATGGGCCGGGTGTCGGCCTTGGCTTCGATCCCAACCAGTTTTTCGTCCAGATCCAGCGCGATCAGCAGACTGGTGGAGATGTAGTAGCCGCTGACCAGCGTTTCCGGTTCCGACTCGATGGTCACCTCCCGGCCCGCCTGATCGGTGAGCGTTACGGGATAAACTGTCTCCTCTCCCGCCCCTTCTGCGGCGGGTGCGGCTTGCTCCGCCGTCTGCGCCGGTTCCGCCTCGCTGGCCGCGGGCTCCGAAGCCGAAGAAGATTCGACCTGCGCCGTGCCGCATGCCGCCAGAGACAGGCTCATCCCGGCTGCCAGCAGTGACAGCGTTTCTTTCATCCTCATGATTTTTCCTCCTCGTTATAGTTTTAAAACTATAACGGAATTATACCAATTATCCTTTTCAAAAGCAAGGCACGCTGTTATAATGTTATCAGATTGAAATCAGATCCCCGCGCGGCCGCCCGCTTGCCGGGAAAACCGTGTTGTTTTTTCCAAAAGACGGTTCCGGGGTTCGGCAAAGGAATGAAAAATGATCACGATTCAAAATTATGTACAGGCTGAAAGTCTGGAAGAGGCGTGGCAGCTGAACCAGAAACGCAGCGCCCGCGTACTGGGCGGCATGCTCTGGCTGAAAATGGGCAAAAATACCGTCGGCACAGCCATTGACCTGTGCAGGCTGGGGTTGGATACCATCGAAGAACGCGCAGATGCATTTGTTGTCGGCGCTATGGTCACGCTGCGGCAGCTGGAACAGCACCCCGGCCTGAACGCCTGCACCCGGGGCGCTGTGGCCAAAGCCCTGCAGCCCATCGTGGGCGTGCAGTTCCGCAACCTTGCGACCGCCGGCGGCAGTATCTGGGGACGTTTCGGATTTTCGGACGTGCTCACGCTGTTCCTGGCACTGGGCGCTAAAGTGGAACTCTACAAGGGCGGTGTGATGCCGCTGGAACGGTTCGCCGCCCTGCCCTATGACCGCGACATACTGGTGCGGCTGATCGTGCCCAAGACCTCCTGCAGACTCGCCTATGAGGCGATGCGCATCCAGCGCACCGACCTGCCTGTACTGACCTGTGCGGTCTCACAGACCGGCGGCGAGACTCGGGCTGTGATCGGCGCACGCCCGGGCAAGGCGTTGGTCGTGCGGGATGCGAACGGACTTTTGCACAACGGCGTCACCACCGAAAGCGCCGCCGCGTTTGCCGACTATGTAGCCGGGCAGGTCCCCATGGGGAGCAACAACCGGGGCAGCGCGGCGTACCGCAGCCATCTTTGCCGGGTTTTGACCCGGCGTGCCACGCTGGAACTGGGAGGTTGAGCTCTGTGACCGATGTAAAACTGATTTTGAATGGCAGGGCCGTCGCCGATCAGGTGGATGCCGACCTGCTGCTGATCGACTTTCTTCGTGCTCATGGCTGCGCCAGCGTCAAGCGCGGCTGCGAGACGTCCAACTGCGGGTTGTGCACCGTGCTGATGGACGGCAAGCCGGTCCTTTCCTGCTCGATGCTGACACTGCGCGCTGCGGGGCACAGCATCCAGACGCTGGAGGGCCTGCAGGAGGAAGCCGCCGATTTCGTCGGATTCATTGCCGACCAGGGCGCCGACCAGTGCGGGTTCTGTAACCCCGGCTTCGTCATGAACACCATCGCCCTGCTGCGGGAAAACCCTGACCCCAGCGACGATGAGATCCGCGGTTTTCTGGCGGGTAACCTCTGCCGCTGCTCCGGCTACGAAGGCCAGCTGCGGGGCATCCGCCGCTATCTGGACAGCCGCAAGGAGAAAGGAGGCCCCCGTCATGGCGAATGACCGCCCCGTGGATTACAACGCCATCCATAAGCCTGTGCGCAAAAAAGACGCTATGCAGCTGTTGCTGGGCAAGCCGGTCTATACCGAGGACCTTGCCCCGAAGGACGCGCTGACCGTCAAGATCCTGCGTTCCCCGCATGCCAATGCCATGGTGCGGGAGATCGACGCCGCAGCCGCCCTGAAAGTCCCCGGCGTGGTGGCCGTTTATACCTGGCAGGATGTGCCCCGGAACCGTTTTACCATTGCCGGGCAGACCTACCCGGAGCCTTCGCCCTACGACCGGCTGATCCTGGACCGCCATGTGCGGTTTGCCGGGGACGCTGTGGCCATCATCGCCGCCGAGACCGAAAAAGCCGCGCTGAAGGCCATGAAACTTATCAAAGTCCAGTATGACGTCCTGCCTGCCGTGTTGGATTTCCGCACCGCCAAGGACAATAAAACGCTGGTCCACCCCGAGGAGGACTGGGTCCCCACCTGCCCGGTAGGCGGCGACAACCGCCGCAATCTGGTAGCCAGCGACTCCAACAGCGACGGCGACGTGGACGCGGTACTGGCCGGGTGCGACATCGTGTTAGACCGCACCTACCACACCAAGGCCTACAACCAGGCGATGATGGAGACCTTCCGCACCTGCGCGGAAATGGACCGCTACGGGCGGCTGCACATTCTTTCCTCCACCCAGATCGTTTTCCATGTGCGGCGCATCCTTTCCCGGGCGCTGGGCCTCCCCATGAGCCGCATCCGCGTGGAGAAGCCCCGTATCGGCGGCGGCTTCGGAGCCAAGCAGACCGCCGTCTGCGAAATGTACCCCGCCTTCGTCACACTGAAAACCGGCCGGCCCTCCAAACTGGTCTATACGCGGGAGGAAGCGCAGATCGCCGGTTCCCCCCGGCATGAGATGCAGGTCCGGGTGCGGCTGGGCGCGGACCGTGAAGGGCATATCCGCGCCATCGATATGTACACCCTCTCCAACACCGGCGCATATGGGGAACACGGTCCCACCACCGTGGGGCTTTCGGGCCACAAGTCTATTCCCATGTACACCGGCAATCTGGAAGCCTACCGCTTCCGCTATGATGTTGTCTACACCAACCACCAGGCTGCGGGCGCTTACCGCGGCTACGGCGCCACACAGGGCATCTTTGCGCTGGAAACCACCGTCAATGAACTGGCCGAGCAGCTGGGCATCGACCCCACAGTGATCCGCGACCGCAACATGGTGCGGGAGGGCATGAAGATGACCTCCTACTACAACGAGTTGGCCAACGCCTGCGCGCTGGACCGCTGCCTGGAACACTGCCGCCGCATCTTCCGCTGGGAGGAAAAATACCCGGTGCGGGACATGGGCAACGGCAAGGTGCGCGCCGCCGGTGTGGCCATGGCCATGCAGGGGTCCTGCATTTCCAACGTGGACGTAGGCTCCGCCACCCTCAAACTGAGCGAGGACGGCACCTACAACCTGATCATCGGCGCGGCGGACATGGGCACAGGCTGCGATACCATCCTGGCCCAGATGGCTGCCGAATGCCTGGATTGCAGCGTGGAGGACATTGCCGTCTTCGGCGCGGACACCGACACTTCCCCCTATGATTCCGGTTCCTACGCCTCCTCCACCACCTACATCACCGGCAAGGCCGTGGAGAAAGCCTGCGCTGAACTGAAGCAGAAGATCTGTGAGATCGCAGCCGGGATGCTGCACTGCCAGCCCGACGAAGTCGTTTTTGAAGGCAAGCGGGTCCGCCGCATCCACAGCGATGAAAGCCTCACCTTGCAGGAGATCGGCTACAAGACCCAGGTGTTCAACAATATTGCCGCCGAAGCCACCGCCAGCCATTCCTCCCCCGTCTCCCCGCCCCCTTACATGGCCGGCATGGTGGAGATCGAACTGGATAAAGAGACCGGCCTGGTAACGATCCTGGATTATATGGCCGTTGTGGACTGCGGTATTCCCATCAACCCGGCCCTGGCGCGCATCCAGACCGAGGGCGGCATCGTGCAGGGCATCGGCCACACGCTGATGGAAAACGTCCAGTACGACGCCAACGGCAAGCCCATCGAAAGTTCCTTCCTGCAATACAAGATCCCCACCCGTCTGGATATGGGGCATCTGCGGGTAGAATTTGAGAACAGCTACGAACCCACCGGGCCTTTCGGCGCAAAGTCCATCGGGGAGATCGTCATCAACACCCCCGCCCCCGCCATCGCCCACGCCATCTACCGGGCCACCGGCGTGTGGCACCGGGAGATCCCCATCACCCCGGAACAGATCGCCATGCAGACGCCTGTTTCCGTACCTTGACCTTGTTTTTCCCCAGCCAGAAGCCGCCGCTTCGGGCTGGGGCTTATGGTTTATGCAAGAACTTCCGGCAACGGCTGTTCAGCCGTTCCGGCTATTGTCCCGCCCGGGGAAGCGTGCTATAATTTTCTGTACACAGGCTAAGGGAGGTAGGAGACATTTGGCACAGGTCATGATCGTGGATGACGAGGCGGCCATCGCGGATCTGGTGGAGGTCTATCTGAAAAACGAAGGGTACCAAGTCCATAAATTTTACAATGCGCAGGATGCGCTGGACTGCGCAGCCCGCTGCGAACTGGATCTGGCGATCCTGGACGTGATGCTGCCGGACATGGACGGTTTTTCGCTCTGCCAGAAGATCCGGCAGGACCACCTGTTCCCCATCATCATGCTGACCGCACGGGTGGAGGATATGGACAAGATCATGGGCCTGACCCTGGGCGCCGACGACTACATCACCAAGCCCTTCAACCCGCTGGAACTGGTCGCACGGGTCAAGACCCAGCTGCGCCGGTATATCCGCTATAACAAAGGGGACGAGCCGCCGAAAGCCCCGCAGGAGTACGACTTTCGCGGATTGACCATCTCAAAAGCCAATCACAAATGTGTGCTGTTCGGGGAGGATCTGGCCCTGACGCCGCTGGAGTTTTCGATCCTGTGGTATCTGTGCGAGCACCGGGGCCAGGTGGTCTCCAGTGAGGAGCTGTTCGAGGCGGTATGGGGCGAAAAATTCATGGACTCCAACAACACCGTCATGTCCCACATCGCCCGCCTGCGGGAGAAGATGCACGAATCCAGCCGCAAGCCGAAATTCATCAAGACTGTTTGGGGGGTGGGCTACACCATTGAATAAGCCGAAAACCTTTTTGCGGCGGCTGTCCGGCCGCAGAGACGGCAGCCGCCGGCCGCTGTACGGCCGCAGCGCCACCAGCATGGTGGGGCTGTATCTGCTGACCCTGGCAGGGGTACCGCTCGCCACCTTTGTCATCTTTATGCTGGGGTACAGCATATACTCTGCCCTGCGGGACCATGTAACTTATTATTACTACGACTTTTTTACCCCGTATATCGTCGTACCGCTGTACAATTTGATGTACGCGGTGCGGGATATGGCGATACTGTTCGTCATTCTGCTGCTGGCCGGCGGCTGGCTGGGGGTGACTTGGGCGTTTTTCCGGCTGTATCAGCGGGACCTGACGCGGGTAGTGGAGGCCGCCGGCAGCCTGATGGACCCGGACGCCGCCCCGCCCGACCTGCCCAACGTGCTGGCCCCCGCCGAGGCCGAACTGCGGCTGGCCCGCCAGCAGGTGCAGCGCAACGCCGCCATCGCCCGCGAGGCCGAGCAGCGCAAAAACGACCTGATCGTCTACCTGGCGCACGACCTGAAAACGCCGCTGACCAGTGTGATCGGCTATCTGACGCTTTTGCGGGATGAGCCGCAGATCTCGCCAGAGATGCGGGCGCGGTACACCGGCATCGCGCTGGACAAGGCCGAGCGGCTGGAGGACCTGATCAACGAATTTTTCGACATCACGCGGTTCAATCTTTCCCACATTGAATTGGACCGCCGTCCCACCGACCTCACCCGCATGGTGGAGCAGGTGGTCAGCGAGTTTGGCCCCATGCTGGCCGAACAGCACCTGACCTGCCGTACCGACCTGCCGCCCAGGCTGGAATACAGCTGCGACCCCGACAAGATGGCCCGCGTATTCGACAATCTGCTGCGCAACGCCTGCCATTACAGTTACCCCGACACCGAAGTGGAGATCGCCGTCGTGGTGGAAAGCGGCGCGGCCGTGCTGACTTTTCGGAACAGCGGCCGCACCATCCCGCCGGAAAAACTGGACCGTATTTTCGAGCAGTTCTTCCGGCTGGATGAGTCCCGCGCATCCCGCACCGGCGGCGCAGGGTTGGGGCTTGCCATCGCCCGGCAGATCGTGGAACTGCACGGTGGCACCATCTCCGCCGAGAGCGCCGACGAACACATCTGTTTTACGGTCCGGCTGCCCTTCGCCGCCCCCGCCGCGCCGTAAGAAAATCACAAGATTTCTGCAACACAAACGCAAGGGCTTCACAAGCCCCTTTTCAAAAACGGACCGCCCTGTTCTGGTATCCTTACGGTATCAGGCAGGGCGGTTTTCCTTACCCGATCTTTCCGCCCCGCCATCACAACATCTGCATGGAAAAGGGGCTTTTATATGTCTGCAACAAAACGCAAAACCATCCTCATCCTGTTCGGGGGCTGCTCCACGGAGCACGAGGTCTCCCTGCAATCGGCGTGCGCCGTGCTGGAACATCTGGACCCTGCAAGGTTTCAGGCTCTGCCCGTGGGCATCACCCGGGACGGGCGCTGGCTGCGCTACCGTGGGGCGCGCGCCGCGCTGGCAGAAGATCGCTGGCAGCGGGAAGACTGCATCCCCTGCACGCTGGCGCTGGACCGCGGCGCACGGGAACTTGTCTGGCTGGACGGTTCGGGCAAACGCGAGGCCTTTGACGCAGCCTTCCCGGTGCTGCACGGCAAAAACGGCGAGGACGGCACCGTGCAGGGCGCTTTGGAACTGGCCGGGGTGCCGGTGGTCGGCTGCGGGGCGCTTTCCAGCGCCCTGTGCATGGACAAAGACCGGGCCCACAAACTGGCCGCGCTGGCCGGCGTGCCCGTTCCCCGCAGCGCCGTATTTTCCCGCTCTGCGCCGATGGAAACGATCCGCTCTGCCGCCGCGCAATTGGGCTGGCCGCTGTTCGTCAAGCCGGTGCGGGCCGGTTCCTCTTTCGGAATCAGCCGCGTGGAGGGGCCGGACAGGCTGGAGGGCGCCGTACAGGAAGCGTTCCGGCACGACGGTGAAGTGATTCTGGAAGAAGCCGTCCCCGGCTTTGAAGTCGGCTGCGCCGTGCTGGGCAATGAGGAACTGACGGTCGGCGCGGTAGACGAGATCGAACTGTCCGGCGGGTTCTTTGATTACGAGGAAAAGTATACCCTCAAGACCTCCGCCATTTATTGCCCGGCGCGCATTCCTGCCGAAAAAGCCGCCAAGATCCAGCAAGCCGCACGCACGGTCTACCGGGCGCTGGGCTGCCGGGTGTTCGCCCGTGTCGATCTGTTTTTGACCCCGGACGGCCGCATCCTGTTCAACGAGGTGAATACCATCCCGGGCTTTACGGCCCACAGCCGGTATCCCAGTATGATGAAAGCCATCGGGCTGGACTTTCAAACGCTGCTCACCCGCATGGTCGAACTGGGGGTGCAGGATGTATGATGCCAAAGGTCCATGTTGTCTATCAGGCCCGGCATATGGCGGATTTTTCCGCATCTGGCCTGGGGCCGCTGGTGCTTGTCAACCGGCAGCACCCTCTGCGGAGCGGTTTCTCCCTTGCGCTGGCCGTGCCTGACCCCGGCTACCCGGATATTTTGCTGGAAGCACAGGCCGCAAAAATGCTGGCCGCCTGCATCCAGGCCGTCGGCGGTGCCGGACGCATCGTGCCGGTTTCCGGCTGGCGCAGCCACGCCGAGCAGCAGCAGATCTGGGACGATACGCTGGACAAAGAAGGCCCGGAATTCACAACAAGCTATGTAGCAAAACCCGGCTGCAGCGAGCATGAGACCGGCCTTGCCATCGATCTGGCGGAAGCTGCGGAGACGATCGACTTCATCCGCCCGCATTTCCCCTATGACGGCGTTTGCGGCAGTTTCCGCAAAGCCGCCGCCCGTTATGGCTTCATAGAGCGTTACCGCGCAGATAAGAGCGCCCTGACCGGCATAGCGGCGGAGCCCTGGCATTTCCGCTATGTGGGCGTTCCCCACGCGCTGCTGATGGAGCAGCACGGTCTGTGCCTGGAAGAATATGTGGAACGGCTGAAGGAACACCCGATGACCTGCATACTTGAGAACGGGCGCCGCGCCCGCGTCAGCCGCCATGCCGCAGACGCCAGCCTGCCGCCCGCCCAAGGGCCGCGGCAGGTATCTGCCGACAACCTGGGCGGCGTGATCGTCACCGACTGGGAGGTCCCGCAATGACCGCCCGCAAGCGCCCCGCGCTGGATGGGTTCCGGCTGGCCGCCGCCGTGCTGGTGGTAATGATCCATACCTCGCCGCTGTCCGGCGTCGCCCCGCCGGCGGATTTCTGGCTGACCCGGGTGCTGGCCCGGGTAGCGGTGCCTTTTTTCCTGATGATGAGCGGTTATTTCCTTGCCCGCAGCAGCTGGCAGTACCTGGGAAAATTCTGGAAACATACGCTGTGCGTTTACCTGCTTGCGGTACTGCTCTATCTGCCATTGAACCTGTATGCCGGTATATCGCCGTCGGCCTGGCTGCGCGGCCTTGTATGGGAGGGCACCTTCTACCACCTGTGGTACTTCCCCGCTCTGCTCTGGGGCGTGCTGATTGCCCGCGCGCTTGCACGGCTGGGCATGCGGACCGCCCTGGCTGCCGCTTCGGCGCTCTACCTGACAGGCCTTGGCGGCGACAGCTATTTCGGCCTGGCCGATCCCTTCCCCGCGCTGCATGCTTTTTATGGCGCGGTCTTTTCTGTAACAGAATACACCCGCAACGCCGTGTTTTACGCGCCCCTGTTCCTGCTGCTGGGCGCCGCCCTGGCCGGGCATGCAGGGCGGCTCTCCCTGCGTCAAACAGCGGGCGGGCTGGTTTTGAGCCTGACCGCCATGAGCGCGGAGGGCTTCCTGCTGCACGGCTTGGACGTACAGCGGCATGACAGCATGTATCTGTTTCTGCCGTTCTGCATGGCCTTTCTGTTTCGTCTGCTCCTTGCCTGCAACGCAGGGCGTTGGCGGGCGGCGCGGGATCTTTCCCTGCTGATCTATCTGCTGCATCCCGGCTGCATCGTGGCTGTGCGCGGCCTGGCGAAACTGGCAGGCGCCCGTGCGCTGCTGGTCGGCAACAGCCTTCTGCACTTCCTGGCTGTGTTGGCCTGCAGCTTTGCAGCGGCCCTTCTGCTTTACCGGCTGCGCCCCCTGCCGCAGCGACAGAACGCCCGCGCCTGGCGGGAACTGGACGCCGAAGCCCTGCGCCACAACGCCCGCATTTTGCAGCAGGCCGTGGGTCCGGACTGCCGGATCATGGCAGTGGTCAAGGCGGATGCATACGGCCACGGCGCCCGACAGATCGCCCGTATCTTGCAGCGGGACGGTGTGCGTGCTTTTGCTGTGGCCTGCCTTGCGGAAGGCATCGCGCTGCGCAGGGCCGGTATCCGCGGGACGATTTTGATCCTGGGCTGGACAGACCCCACCCTTGCGCCGCTGCTGGCCCGCTGGCGGCTGACGCAGGCTGTGGCCGGCGTGGAACACGGACGGGCACTGGCGGCGCAGGGCTGCCGTGTGCGGGTACATCTGGCGCTGGACACCGGCATGCACCGGCTGGGGATCGCGGCGCAGGATCACGAATCCCTGGCGGAATTGTACAAAATATCCGGCTTGAAGATCGAAGGCGTATTTTCCCACCTGTGCGTTTCGGACAGCCTGACGGATAGCGACCGCGCCTACACCCGCCGCCAGGCCGACGATTTTGCCGCCGCGCTGGAATGGATGCGGCAGCAGGGATATAAAACCGGGAAACGGCATCTGTTGGCCAGTTACGGTGCCTGGAACACGCCGGAGTACGGCTACGACTTCCTGCGCGCCGGTATCGCGCTGTACGGTGTCCAAAGCGACGCCGCCCCCACACGCCAAAAACTACCGCTGCGGCCCGTGCTGTCTCTGCGGGCGCGGGTAGCGTTGGTACGCACGCTGGCCCCCGGCGAGGATGCCGGATACGGCCGGGCTTTCACAGCAAAACAAAAGACCCGGATGGCCGTGGTGACGATCGGGTACGCCGACGGGCTTCCCCGCGAACTGGCGGCCCGGGGCGGCCGGGTACTGATACGCGGCGTTTCCTGCCCTATGGCGGGCCGCATGTGTATGGATCAGCTGCTGGTGGATGTGAGCGGCGTCCCGGATATCGTCGCCGGGGACGTGGTAACGCTGCTCGGCCGGGACGGCGCTGCGATGATCCCTGCCGAGGAGTTGGCGGAGCGCTGCGGTACCATTACCAACGAACTTCTTTCCCGTCTTGGCGGCAGATTGGGGATTCTGCTTTCCTGACACCTGCAGCGCCCGACAGAACAGTTTTCCCGCTCTCCCCTGGAATCGGGCTCTTGCGGTCATCGGAACACCGGCGTCACTGACCGCATAGTCGAACAGTTCGCCCTTGCCGGTTTTCGCGCCGCTGATACAGACGGTCCGGCCGGCTTTGAGCGCAGGGCTTCATCCGCAATGTTGATGGAGAGCGGCCGGATCGTCTTACAGGCCAAGGCCCGCGATCCACTCCGCCACCCGGTCGCCAGAATCAGCGGCGCTGCTGCCCGAGACGTGCAGCCCATCCAGAATGGTCGCGCCGGGGGCGGAATCGGGAAGGCGGTCCAGGCTGCGGCCAACCCGCTGCCGCCGGAGGTGCAGAAGGCTACCAGCGTCTTTCCCGCCCAGTCATAGCTTTCCAGGAAGGAATAGACCACCATCGGCGCGTCGCTCCACCAGTCAGGGTATACTGCTTCGGATGGTGCGTCTCTCACCCGCACGATCTCGGTTACGCGGTATCACAAGTTTTCGCTGTTCTCCGCCTTCTCGGCGCGGACCGGCGAACACCAGTACCACATCACCGACGTGACAAACGTAGGCGGTGAATGGCTCATTACTTTCGAGGGCGAGGACCAGAGCTACTGCCTCGACGAAAGCATGAACGGCAAGCCCTCGGCCAGCGTATACTGGACCTACTACGGCACCACCGACCTGCTGGACAAGGCCCTGGCCGCCGGCTGCAGCAGCAATCTCGACATTCAGCGGTACGTCTGGGCGCACCGGCAGGAAGCCAACGACAGCGGCAGCGCCTACGTCTATCAGGCCAGTGAAGCCGGGTGGAAGAACGTCATGACCACCTACCCGCCGGTGGATCAGCCAACCGAACCGGGCGAACCCGAAGAACCCCAGGAGTATTATGCCTCCTGGTCGGCCGGCCCGCAGACGGCCAGCGGGTCGCTGGATTTAAGCTACGGCCTCGGCCTGCACAAGATTGGCCTTATCACCGGCGAAACGATTGATGAAGCAACTTTTGAGATCACGCCTTCGGTCACCGGCGGCAGCATTGACGGCGGCAGCTGGAGCCTGAGCCCTGCCGGGTCGCAGAGCGTGACCACGGGCAGCCACGTCATGGACGATGCCTAGCTGGTCAGCGGCAGCCCTGCTGCGATGGTCACCCCGCACTCCCGCGGCGCGCCGCGGGCCTGCAATTCCTGCGCGATGGCCGCCAGCGTCAGCAGGTAGTAGTTGTCGTTGGCGGTTTTGTCCCGCTGGATCGGCTGCCGCCCGCTTCCGCAAACAAAAAAACACCCGCCGAACGTAAGCACGTTCTGGCGGGTGTAGGGTTCGTGACTGCCGCAGGGTGTGATGCCAGCCGGGAAGGAACAGTTTCGGGTTTTGATGGCGTAGTAGCCGTGGTCGATACCAATTATCATGGAATGCCTCGCTTTCTGTTTGTTGGATAAACTGAAATCTATCTACAAGGCCGGAAACTTGTTCCCAGCCGGGTAGCAATGCGGATAAATAAAAAAGCCCGATCCTTGGCTTCGGTAAGCCAAAAATCGGGCTGCTGGCTGTATCATTACCTATTTCGGTCTTCGCGCTATTCGTTGCCTTTCACCTTTCTACATATTGCATAAAATATCAGTCAGAATTTCTACGTCAAAAACGCCACCCTTTTTCAGAAAAAGTAGAAAAAGGTGGGGATTCTCCCCTTTCAAAGCTCGAGAAACGACCTTCAAAGCTGCGCGTAGACCCTGAACCCCCGCTGTTATCCCCTGCGTTATCATTTGACCAACGGCAAATTTCTGAAGGACAAAACGGCTATTTTCTTTCGCTGCAACGACAAAAAAAATGGTCGTTATCCAAAACGACCACCAGACTTGGAGGTGACGACCAGATTTGAACTGGTGAATGAGGGTTTTGCAGACCCTTGCCTTACCACTTGGCCACGTCACCATAATGAGTGAAAAACCGGCTTACGGGAGCCGGTTTCCACTGTTTGTTGGAGCGGCCGACGAGGCTCGAACTCGCTACCTCCACCTTGGCAAGGTGGCGCTC